>ERZ778504.731-NODE-731-length-31110-cov-7.167219_pt1 | contig 31110 bp, 31 predicted proteins | sample MGYA00510046_ERZ778504 | MGnify/ENA primary metagenome ERZ778504 (study PRJEB29527, sample SAMN07138964) | mouse gut metagenome | material: feces | host: mouse | place: China:Nanjing | collected 2016-01-25 ...
ATAGTAAAACCCCCTAAGTTAGATTCCTTTGTCCAACTTAGGGGGTTCACTTCAAGAAGATTAAGCATGATTTTTTCTATTGGTATTCAACTCTAAGGGGTGTTGACTCCAAAATGAATAATAAAGACTATAGAGAAAATTGATAAAAGAATCATAGGGATAAATGTGAATAACAATAAGAATTTATGTTTAGCTTTATCTCTAAAATACTTGTATATGAAAAATGAACACCAGATAATATTTGATGAGAGAATTACTACAAGTAACGTCTTAATGAGTATAAAATTAATAAAATCAAACATTGATTTCACCTTCCTATGTCCATACGGAAAATAGCTTAATTGCTGCTCTTGCGTAGACTCCTTTATACGTAGTAATAGGAGTTCTATTGGCTATAGGTCTTAGTTTACTAATAAATGCCCTATTACAAGATTTACTTTTTGCATTGAATCCTTTGAAACATGCGTCGTGGGATCTACATGCAGCATCTAAATCATCAATAGGCTTCTTATTCCACCCTTTATTTCCTTTACCGCAATAATTACCGTAAGAACCTATTGGAAATAATGCTCGAAAGACACCATTAACAGTCGAAGTATAACCTTCTGCTTCGATATTGAGAGATAAATCGTTTATTGCGTTACCAACATTTAAAACATCTATTGATTGTTGATCTTGTTTAGCTTTTTGCAGATCAAATTTAACAGATCCGTTATTATCTACTGCAATATATTGGTCTAAAGTCAACATTAATTGTTGGTTTTCAGGAGTTAGATTATCATACAAATTGAAGTAACTATCAGATTAAATATCAGGCTGGACATCAGCTTTAACAATAGATAAACCGTTAAAGAAAATTATCCCAAAGAGGATTGACAATAAAAGGATGATATACTTGAGAAATCTAGTAGTGCGATTTAAAAGTTCCATTTCAGTAACCTCCCGTTTCTAAATTGTTTGCGTCTAAACGAGTTGTCTATCGGAATAAACTAATAATTATACTAGGTGCTACTTCTTCATATAACCCTCTTTAAGTTGAGTAACCGTTTCCAATTAAATTGTATCATGATCAACTATACTCGTCAATAACACATTTTAATTATTGATTGTAAGGGCGAGTGGTAGCAGATTGCTCCCATTTTTTATCAGTGTTTTTTCTAAAGTGGTAGCAAATTGCTGCCGTTTTGCTACCACTTTTGATGTTATAGTGAAAAAATGCTCCCACTTTGCTCCCACTAATTTTGGATTGAAGCATTGCGAGCGCTCCGCCTCCGCCCACCGCGCTTAGAAGATTGTATATAACTTCAGTCGCAAGGGCTCCTTGCGCAAGCTGTAACCAGCTTTTGAACATATCATAATTAAAAATAAGCTACAACTTTTTCTTTGTATTCGTCGATCAAGTACGCATAAATATCTGTTGTTGTCAAAAGGTCCGCATGACCTATGCTAGGCAGATAAGCGACATGTGTACGCTGTAAAATTAAATAGATGATGTTTGACTCGTAAATCACTACAAGTAGCTAAAGAAGTAGGTAAAAGCGTATAGACACTTGATCACTACAAAAAGGATAGTAGTAAAATCAGAAAGATTTATTGACCAATATTAGCGAAATAAAATATTCAGTAATTTTTCCTAAAATTCAAGCTATTTGTTGTACAAGTTGATCGTCTAAATGTTATATTGTAAGCGTATTCATAATATAAAATTTATATTTTTGGAGGAAGTAGTTATGGATCTAGTAAAATATATCGATCACACGATCTTGGCACCAAATGCAACTGAAGAACAAGTAGAAAAGATAATTTCTGAGGCATTAGAATATGGCTTTGCATCAGTCTGTATCAATCCATATTGGGTCAAAAAAGTGGCTCAAGGTTTAGCTGATAGTGATGTCAAAGTCTGTACGGTGATCGGCTTTCCTTTAGGCGCTAATAAGACCAGTATCAAAGTCAGTGAAGCTAAAGAAGCGATCGCTGATGGAGCAGATGAACTTGATATGGTGATAAATATCGGCGAATTAAAGGCCAAACATTACGACGTGGTCAAAGCAGATATCAAGGCGGTAGTTGATGTATGTCATGCAGAAAGTAAATTGGTCAAAGTTATCATTGAAGCTTGCTTATTGACCGATGAAGAAAAGATCAAGGCTTGTGAATTGTCAAAAGAAGCTGGGGCTGATTACGTTAAAACATCCACTGGTTTTTCGACTGGTGGCGCGACCGTAGCTGACATTGAATTGATGCGAAAGACTGTCGGACCAGATATCGGTGTTAAAGCTTCTGGTGGGATCCATTCCAAAGAAGACGCGCTAGCCTTGATCGAGGCAGGAGCTTCACGTTTAGGTGCGAGTGCAGGGATCAAGATCGTTAATAGTTAGGATGTGAATAGAATGCGATTTAAACGTGTATTTACATTAGTGCTCGACTCGGTAGGGATCGGAGCTGCTAAAGATGCGGCTAAATTTGATGATGAAGGCTCTGATACTCTAGGCCACATCACTTCTTATTGGAATAGTGAGTTAAAATTACCTAACTTAACGGCTCTAGGTTTGGGCAATATTCGGGCTGATTCGCCATTAACAGGCGTTTTACCAGTTGAAGCCCCACTAGCTTACTATGGCAAGATGCAAGAGATCTCGGCTGGAAAAGATAGTATGGATGGTCACTGGGAAATGATGGGCTTGCCAGTCACTGAACCGCTGGGCTTTTTCCCTAATGGATTCCCAGAACCATTGATCAAGGCGATCGAAGAATTTAGTGGCCGTAAAGTGATCGTCAATCGTCCGATCTCTGGGACCGAAGTGATCGCTAAATACGGTGAAGAGCAGTTAGAAACTGGGGCTTTGATCGTGTATACCTCAGGAGATTCAGTCTTGCAGATCGCGGCTAATACAGCGATCATTTCGCTCGATGAGTTGTATCGGATCTGTAAATATGTTAGAGAAATAACGATCGATGAATATCACATCGGGCGTATTATTGCGCGTCCATATGTTGGTAAAGATAAAAGTGAATTTAAACGAACGTCTGACCGGCATGATTTTACTTTAGTCCCTCCAAAAGATACGGTCCTAGATATGTTAGGTCAAGCTGGCTTTGAAGTCATCGGAGTTGGAAAAACGAACGATATTTTTTCAGGTAAGGGGATCGCTACAAGGATCCATACTGAAAGTAATGATGACGGGATGACTAAGACGGTCGAAGTTGCCCAAACAGATTTTACCGGCCTGTGTTTTACGAACTTGGTCGATTTTGATGCAATGTATGGTCATCGCCGTGATCTTGAAGGATACGGTAAAGCTTTGGCAGCATTTGATGAACGTTTGGGTGAATTACTGCAGAATTTACAAGTTAACGATCTATTGCTGATCACAGCTGATCACGGTAACGATCCTGGATTTAAAGGGACTGACCATACGCGTGAATATGTGCCTTTATTAGCTTATTCACCAAGTTTTTCTAAGGGTAGTTCGTTAGGGATCCGTGAGACTTATGCTGATCTGGGAGCAACGATCCTAGATAATTTTGAGTTACCAAATAAAACGGACGGTAAGAGTTTTTTAACCGATCTACGGAGGGATCAAGATGAGTGAACATATTGAAGCCAAGAAAGGTGATATTGCTAAGATCGTTTTATTACCAGGTGATCCTTTACGGGCCAAACATATTGCGGAAACGTTTTTAGACGATCCACGCTGTTACAATACAGTTCGCAATGCATTGGGTTATACAGGAACTTATAAGGGGATAAAGATCTCGGTCCAAGGCACAGGGATGGGGATCCCATCAACTTTGATATATGCAGAAGAGCTGATCAATTATTACGGGTGTGAGATCTTGATCCGTGTCGGTACATGTGGCGGAATGGCGCCGGAAATAAAAGTTAGAGATGTTGTTTTAGCGCAATCGGCAACAACTGATTCGGCCATCATTCAAAATACTTTTGGTAGTGGTCTTTATTATGCGCCCACAGCTGATTTTAGTTTGCTTGATCATGCGTATACTGCGGCTAAAAAAGAGCGGATCGCAGTTAAAGTTGGCAATATCATCTCAGAGGATCGTTTTTATAATGAAGAGATCGATCGAAAAAAATTGATCCAATACAATGTGTTAGGGGCTGAGATGGAAGCGGCAGGCCTATATCTGATCGCAGCTAAGTATAATGTAAAGGCTTTAGCTGTTTTGACGATCAGTAACCACATTATAAGTGGCGAATCAACTCCAGCATCTGAGCGTGAAAGATCATTTAATGACATGGTAAAAGTTGCGCTTGAAGCTGCAGTTTCACAAGTTAAAGTGTAGAAAGGTGGGAGCCACAATGCGAATGGTAGATATTATCGAACGCAAACGCAATGGAGCAGAATTGACAAAAGAAGAGCTACACACTTTTATTGAGGGTTATACTAAAGGCGAGATCCCAGATTATCAAGCTAGTGCTTTTTTGATGGCGACCTATTTCAATGGGATGACGGCTAAGGAGCAAGCGACCTTTGCTTTAGAGATGCTCCATTCAGGTGATGAAGTTGACTTGTCACTGATTCTAGGGATCAAGGTCGATAAACACTCAACTGGTGGTGTGGGGGATAAGACTAGTATTCCCTTAGCTCCGATGATCGCTGCGTTAGATATTCTGATCCCAATGATCTCAGGTCGGGGGTTGGGACATACTGGAGGAACGTTGGATAAATTGGAAGCGATACCAGGGTTTAAGGTCGAACTAAGTGAGGCTGAGTTTATCCAGCAAGTCAAAGATATCAACTTGGCTATCATCAGTGCCACTGGTAATATCGCACCCGCAGATAAGAAATTATATGCTTTACGTGATGTTACTGCAACAGTCGACTCGATCCCGTTGATCGCAGGTTCTATTATGAGTAAGAAGATCGCTTCTGGTACTGATGCGCTGGTCTTAGATGTTAAGACTGGCTCAGGTGCATTTATGAAGACACAAGAGAAAGCTAAAGCGATGGTCGAGATCGGTAAAAACGTCGGGATGCGCTGTATGGCGGTTATTTCTGATATGAATCAACCATTGGGCAATACGATCGGAAATACCCTTGAGATCGAAGAGTCGATCGAGATCTTAAAGGGGAATGGGCCTAAAGACATCACTGATCTTGTTTTGACATTAGGAAGTCAGATGGTAGTTTTAGCTGGAAAAGCCGAAACGCTAGAGCAAGCCCGTGAAATGTTGATCGAAGTTTTGGTAAATGGTAAGGCCCTTGAAAAATTTGGCGCTATGATCGAAGCACAGGGAGGTGATCGCAATATCATCGATGATCATAGTTTGATGCCTCAGGCAAAATATCAGATCTCGATCAAGGCACCTAAGGCAGGCTATATTTCTAAAATGACAGCTGATGAATTGGGTGTAGCAAGTATGCTACTTGGCGGTGGTCGTCAAAGTAAAGAAGATACGATCAATTATGCAGTCGGTTTACGCTTACACAAAAAAGTCGGTGAGCGAGTTGAAAAAGATGAGGAGCTAGTAACGGTCTATAGTGATCAAAAAGACATTGAGCAAGTTGAAAAGTTGATCTTATATAATATCGAGATCGGCGAAAAGACTAATGCTGTTCCGTTGATCCATGAAATAATCAAATAGCAGACAAGATGGTATTGTTAGGGATGTAAGGCTTAACAATACTATTTTTTGATTTGCATAATTTGGTGATCCATATTAAGATAATTAGCACATTGAAAAATGGGAGGAAATAGAGTTGAAACTATATGAGTTGACGTTGAATAACGTTTTTTATGTAGATTAACAGCGAAAAGATATTTATTTAGTTCATATCAGGTATCCACAATATTTTACGTTAAAGCAACCAACTTTACCGTGTGTGAAAGCTAAGATCGATATCAAGGATCGTGTCGAACGGCCCGAAGTGAGATTTCATGAGGGGAAATTTACGCGTTTTAATGTAACGTATCATTTTCCCAATACAGGGCTATCAAAGCCTGATTATAAGGTCAATCTTTTATTTTATTCAGAATTTATCAAGATCACGCGCCACCATATCGAGCATGTACATAAAAATTTGTTGGAACAGTTGCCAGATGATTTCACTAAAAGTGAGCTGGTCTCGTTGGATGAACTTGAAGAAAACTTCAATAATGATGGTTATATCGGGCAATATTTACAGGCAACATTACAAGCAGTAGGTTAAGATGATAATTTTCAAGCATCAGTAATGATGCTTTTTTGTTTGCACTTTCAAGAGGTACGCTAGCTGGTACTGAGGACTAAAGCGTATTTAGCCACACTAAAGAAAGCTAGTGGGAACTAAATATATTTGGTGAAATTAGAGAATTTTAAGTATATATTTTTTTAAATATTGTTGCAATTTAAAAATGAAGTTGCTATAATACTCTTTGTTATGGAGAGTTGGCAGAGTGGTAATGCACCGGACTCGAAATCCGGCGAACCGGCTAATACCGGCGCGCAGGTTCAAATCCTGTACTCTCCTTAAAAATACCTGATTATAGCAAGGGTTAGAAGCTATTTTCCTTTACAGAGGAAGATATGAAGACCATCTGATGATTATCAGATGGTCTTTTTGTATAGAAACTGTAATAAAATTAGATGTAATTATTGTGATTTAGGTCAAAGCAAAAAATTTGCTTTCTAGCGCCAGTGTGATTAAATAAAAGTAATTTAAATGTTGGAGGGATTTTAAAATGGAAATTCTTTTTCACGGTGTTGCAACAAAAACGAATGGAACTCCCGTAAAAGTCGGTGAAAAATTGCCAGCGTTTACTGTAAAAGATGCAGCTGATACCGTTAAAACTGGGACACAACTTTTTACTAAGGTAAGTTTGATCAGTGTCGTGCCTGATATCGATACCCGCGTTTGCAGTCTCTCGACAAAACGCTTCAATCAAGAAGTAGATAAATATAATAATATTAATTTTTATACGATCTCGACCAATACATTAGAGCAACAAAAGAATTGGTGTGCTGCTGAAGGTGTTGCTAAACTTGAACTTTTATCGGATGCCACGGCTGAATTTGGTAAAGCTATGGGATTATATGTTGAAGAAAAGGGGATCGATGCACGTAGCATTTGGATCGTTGATACTAAAGGTACAGTTCTTTATCAAGAATTATTGGCAGAACAATCAGATGAACCAAATTATGCTAAGGCTTTAGAATTTTTGGATAGTTTGAATTAATGCTAAAGTTTCTCGTATTATTACTTGTGCTATGGTTGCTCTTTAAAGTCACTGATGGTGTTTTTAAGGGATGTATAGCACTCTTTGCCTTTGTATTTTTAGGTGTGATCGTATTAGCCTTCTTAGGTTTATTACTAAAATTTTGGTGGCTTCTTTTGGTATTTTTCTTGCTAGGGGTCGCAGTAGCTAATAAAAGCTAAAATAGGCTTGACTTTGAAGCCAGTTGATATTATGCTGAATAGTATAATATCAGACCGGTTTAAAGAGATGAGTAATTTAAGTTTGGCGTCCAGAGAGCGGAGGTTGCTGGAAATCCGTCGCTCAGGCTTAAGTGAAAGACGACTCTTGAGGTGCATATGAGAGTATGCCGCGATAGGTGCGTTATCCTAAAGTAATAAATTAAGGTGGTACCGTGCTGTTTGCGCCCTTGTTGAATTTGGTTCAACAAGGGCCTTTTTTATTACCGGAACATTTTTAGGAGGAAATCCATGAAATATCAACGTCCGAAGGGCACAGCCGATATTTTGCCAGCTGAATCAGCAAAATGGCAATATGTTGAAGCTAAAGCTCGTGAATTATTTAAAAAATATCGTTACCATGAAATGCGGACTCCGATCTTTGAAAGCTTCGAAGTTTTTTCCCGTACTTCGGGAGAAACATCCGACATTGTAACCAAAGAAATGTATGATTTTTATGACAAGGGTGAACGGCATATCACTTTGCGTCCAGAAGGAACTGCTGGGGTGGTACGTAGCTTTGTTGAAAATAAATTATACGGTCCTGAGTTACAAAAACCCGTCAAAACTTATTATATGGGACCGATGTTTCGTTACGAACGTCCACAATCTGGACGCTTACGCGAATTTCATCAGATCGGGGTCGAAGCATTTGGCGTTGACAGTCCGGCTTTAGATGTTGAAGTGATCGCAATGGCTATCGATCTTTTGGAAAGTTTTGGGTTAGATAGCTTGAAGTTAGCTTTGAATACTTTAGGCGACAATGAATCACGTCAGGCTTACCGCCAAGCTTTGATCGACTATTTAGAACCATTTGCCGATCAGCTTTCAGATGATTCCAAAGAACGACTACACAAAAATCCGTTGCGGGTCTTGGATAGTAAAGATATAAAAGACCAAGCGATCGTAGCTGATGCCCCATCGATCTTGGATTACTTAACACCTGCGGCAACAAAACATTTTGAGACGTTAAAGAAACTCTTAGATGATCTAGGGATCAAATATGAAGTCGATCCTAATATGGTGCGTGGTTTAGATTACTACAACCATACGATCTTTGAGATCATGAGCGATTCGAGTGCCTTTGGTGGTAAGTGGACGACTGTGTGTGCTGGAGGGCGTTATAATGGCTTAGTTGAACAACTTGGTGGTCCTGAAACACCAGGGATCGGTTTTGGCCTAGGGGTCGAACGCTTGTTATTAGTTTTAGATGCAACTGAAAATGGCTTACAACTTGAAGATCCCCTTGATGTTTATGTTGTTGGGATCGGTCAAAGTGTCAACGCTGAAACATTAAAATTGGTCCAAAGTTTACGGCACCAGGGCTTTAGTGCTGATCGCGATTACCTTGAGCGTAAACCTAAGGGACAATTTAAAACAGCTAGTCGTTTGAATGCAAAATATACTTTGACTTTAGGGGAAACTGAATTAACAAAACAACAAGCTAACTTAAAGAATATGGAAACTGGCGAAGAGATCAGCGTTTCGTTAGCAGACATCTACGCTAACTTTGCTGGCCTACTAGCTTAAGAAAGAAGGATAGACATGGAACGTACAACTTATGCAGGTTTAGTTGATGAAAAATATTTAGGACAAGAAGTAGTTTTAAAGGGTTGGGTCCAAAAGCGCCGTGATCTTGGTAACTTGATCTTCGTTGATCTTCGGGATCGTGAGGGGATCGTCCAACTTGTCTTTAGTCAAGAGTTCGGAGCCAAAGCACTTGAGATCGCTGAAAATATTCGGAGTGAATATGTGATCGAAGTTGAAGGAAAAGTCGTTAAACGTGCTAACGCTAATCCTAATATGAAGACTGGTCAGATCGAAGTTGAAGTTTCTAAGATCACTGTTTTAAACGAAGCTAAGACAACACCATTTGATATTTCTGACGATATCAATGCTTCAGATGATCTACGTTTACAATACCGTTATTTAGATCTTCGCCGTCCAGAAATGTTAAAGGCTTTGAAGATCAGAAATCGGATCACGCAAGCAGTTCACCGCTACTTAGATGAAAATAATTTCTTAGATATCGAAACACCATATTTGACACGCTCAACGCCAGAAGGGGCACGTGATTATTTGGTCCCATCGCGCGTTTATCCAGGTCATTTCTATGCTTTGCCCCAATCACCACAATTATTCAAGCAATTATTGATGGGCGCTGGTGTAGATCGTTACTATCAGATCGCACGTTGCTTCCGTGATGAAGATCTGCGGGGGGATCGGCAACCAGAATTTACCCAGATCGATATGGAAATGTCATTTATGACGGCTGAAGAGATCCAAACGATGACAGAAGGCTTATTAAAAGCTGTAATGAAAGATGCTTTAGGTGTAGAATTAGAAACGCCGATCAAGCGGATCACATGGAATGAAGCAATGGATCGCTTTGGTTCTGATAAGCCAGACATGCGTTTTGGGATGGAATTGACAAACATGGCTGATGCGGTTGCAGGAGCTGGTTTCAAAGTCTTTGATAGCACATTAGAAAATGGTGGGCAAGTTAAAGCGATCACAGTTCCTGGTGGGGCCGATAAGTATTCACGTAAGCACATCGATGAAAAACAAGAGTATATCAAGCGCTTTGGGGCTAAGGGGTTAGCTTGGCTCAAAGTTACAGATGAAGGTCTAACTGGTCCGATCGCTAAGTTCTTTAAAGAACGCGAGGATAAGATCTTAGCAGCTAGTGGGGCTAAAGCAGGTGACATGCTCTTATTTGTGGCTGATAAGCCAAAAGTTGTAGCTGATGCACTTGGTTATCTTCGAGTAGCTATTGCTAAAGAGTTAGACATGATCGACAAGTCACAATTTGCCTTTGTTTGGGTCGTTGATTGGCCATTATTTGAATACAGTGAAGAATTCGAACGTTATATTGCTGCACACCATCCATTCACGATGCCAAATGAAGAAGATCTTGAGCTATTAGCTACTGATCCACATAAATGTCACGCACAAAGCTACGATATCGTGTTGAATGGTTATGAATTAGGTGGTGGTTCGATCCGTATCCACCAACGTAGTGTGCAAGAGGCAATGTTTAAGGCTTTAGGCTTTACAAAAGAAAGTGCTAAAGAACAATTTGGTTGGTTCATGGATGCTTTAGACTTTGGTTTTCCTCCACACGGTGGCTTAGCACTTGGATTAGATCGTTTTGCAATGTTATTAGCTGGTAAAGATAACATTCGTGAAGTGATCGCCTTTCCTAAGAATTCCAAGGCTTCTGAACCGTTGACCCATGCTCCAAGTCCAGTGGCAGATAAACAATTAGATGAACTTTATCTAACGACTGAAATTCCAGAAGATAAGGCTTAATTTATTATTTGATAGCTTGTTTAAGTATTTACTTAGGCAGGCTATTTTTTACATAAAGTGGTTTGTTCTGGAGCCAAAGTGCGGTATCATTATTTAGAGAATAGTTTACAAGCAAAAACAGCGGTGTATTATTTCAAGGTAAAGTTATTTAAAATTTTTAAAGAAAAATGCGGATCTGTTTCTTGTATAGCTGAGATAACTTTTGTGCTTGAAAGGATTTAATTACAATGGATGAACTACAAAAGATTTGGAAACGCCATGTTTATATCGCTAAGGCTTCGACAGCATTTATTTACGGTGTTTTAGTTTCGATCGCGATGAACTTTTTTTGGGAGCCAGGGCATATTTACTCTTCCGGGATCACGGGGCTAGCTCAGCTGCTCGCCACTTTAACAGCCAACTTGCCAGTGCATCTTTCAACCGCGTTACTGATCTTTATCTTAAACGTGCCACTTTTTATCTTGGCATGGTTTCAGATCGGGCGTCGCTTTACATTTTTCACGGTTTTAGCGGTCTTTTGCTCATCACTTATGATCAAGTCACTTCAACCGATAACGCTGACACACGACCCGATAATTTGTGCCCTTTTTGGTGCTGCGATCAACGGTTTTGGAACTGGCTTGGCTTTGAAAAATGGGATCTCCACTGGTGGCTTGGATATTTTAGGTTTGACGATCAGAAAACACACGGGTAAAAGTGTCGGAACGATCAACATTATTTTCAACGCTTTTATCGTTTTAGCTGCGGGGGCAGTCTATGGCTGGCCGTATGCTTTTTATTCTGCATTAGGGATCCTTGTCAATGCACGGGTCATGGATATGGTCTATACGCGCCAACAAAAAATGCAAGTAATGATCGTAACCAATAAACCAAAGAGTGTGATCGATTGTATTCAAAATCACATGCAACGTGGGATCACGATCGTTCATGGCGCTGAAGGGGCATATAAACATGATAATAAGACGATCTTGTTTACGGTGATCTCGCGCTATGAACAACCAGAATTACGTCAAGCAATGACAGAGTCTGATCCGCATGCTTTTGTAAGTATTGCAGAAAATGTTCATATCATGGGTCATTTCTACGAACCCAATCCATAGAAAGGAAAACCGGTCAATGGAAAAATATGTAATCTCGATGTATGATAAGGGTCAAAATGAAGCTGGTCCAAAAGCTAAAGTTGATGCTGAGGATTTTTTAGCCACTGCGGGTTTTAAAAAACTGAATTTTTATTTTTCTGGGGCTAGAAAAGCTAAGCTTATGAGTTATAAGCAGAGTTTTTGGGATATTCCGCGGCAGATCAAAAAGTTAGAAGCACAGACAGTGGTTTTTCAATATCCGTCTTTTGATCAACGTACTGATCAGGTGATCGTGAAAAATGTGCGTCGCTTTACGCAAGCCAAGCTATTGTATTTGATCCATGATATCGAATCTTTACGCGCTTATGCTGGTGATGTGGCGTATCGCAAAAAAGAGATCGCATTTTTAAATCAAAGTGATGGTTTGATCGTACATAATGAGAAAATGAAAGCTTGGCTCAAAGAAAATGGGGTCATTAAGCCAATGACTGTATTAGAGATCTTTGATTATGCTAATCCAGTTAAATTAGCGACTGACCGTCCTTATGAGAAAAGCATTTGTTATGCGGGTAATCTACAAAAAGCCGATTTTTTACAAAAGTTGGAGCTAAGTAGCCCGTTAGCCTTGTATGGTCCTAATAAAGCCACCACTTATCCTAAAAATCTCACCTACTATGGTTCGTTCCCGCCAGATGAATTGCCAGCAAAATTAACGCAAAATTTTGGTTTGGTTTGGGACGGCACAAGTATCGAACGCTGTGATGGTAGTTTTGGAAATTACCTAAAATATAATGACCCTCATAAGACTTCACTGTATTTGAGCTCGGGTCTTCCAGTCATCATCTGGAAAGAAGCGGCCTTGGCTGACTTTATCGTGAAAAACCAAGTGGGACTAACCGTCGAGAACTTAGCGCAATTAGATGAAATATTAAATGAATTGACACCAGAGATGTATCACCAAATGTGTCAAAATGTAGCTAAAGTAGCTCATAAGATGCGTTTGGGGGCTTATTTGCAAGCAGCTGTGACAAAATTAGAATATGAGGTGACAAAATGATCCCTAAGATAATCCATTATTGTTGGTTTGGTCAAAATGAAATGCCTAAGCAGTATCGTCAGTATATTGAAGGCTGGAAAAAAATTTGTCCCGATTATGAGATCATTGAGTGGAATGAAGAAAATTACGATGTTGAGCAAGTAGCCTATACTGCGCAAGCTGCAAAAGCTGGTAAGTGGAGTTTTGTCTCTGATTATTTAGGCTTTGATGTTGTTTACCGCTATGGTGGGATCTATTTGGATACTGATGTTGAATTACTTCAAACGTTAGATCATATTTTAGAAAATGATGCTTTTTTTGCGATCGAAGAAAATGAAAGTGGAGCTGAAGTTGCGCCAGGCTTAGGGTTTGGAGCTAAAAAAAATCACCCACTGTTAAAGCAGTTACGCGATATGTATAATGACTTGAAATTTATCCAAGCCGATGGATCGTTAAATACGGTCGCGATCCCAGTTTATACAACGCAATTGTTGGAAAAGTTCGGCTTTAAACGCCAAGATAAACTACAAAAATTGGGCGATGTGACGATCTACCCGACAAATTACTTTGCACCAATGGATTTTTTAACGGGACAGATAAAACTCAGTCCCGAGACGCTCAGCATCCATCACTACAGTGCGTTATGGCAAACACCGACCAATTTACGGCATATCGAAAAAATGCGTCAGATCAATCGACGTTTTGGTAAAAAATGGGGGATGCGGATCAATTTTTTGTGGCGTGTTTGGTGGGCGCTTGAACGCCGGAGCAAGAAGTTATGGGGGGAAAAGTAAATGACAAAGATCAGTGTGATCGTTCCAGTCTATAATGTTGAAGCTTATCTACCAAAATGTATCTCAAGTTTAGTCAAGCAAACTTTCACTGATTTTGAAGTCATTTTAGTAAATGACGGGAGTACTGATAGTTCGGCTGAGCTTTGTGAAAGTTATGCTGACCAATACCCGTTGCTCATCAAAAGTTATACCAAGCCAAATGGTGGATTATCAGATGCGCGTAATTTTGGGATGCAATATGCAACTGGACAATATGTCATGTTTTTAGATTCGGATGATCATCTTGCACCTAATGCTTTGACAAATATGTATGCCTTGACAAACGAAGGCAACAAGAAGATCGTTGAGTGTGATTTTTATTGGGAATATCCGGATAAAAAAATAAAAGATCAAGCACCTAAATATGTTTCACTCAAAGATTATATGATCCGTGGACGTGTGGTCGCTTGGAATAAGTTATATTTACGGACGTGGCTGTTAGACACAAAAGTTAAATTTCCCAAGGGAAAACTCTATGAAGATCAAGACTTTTTCTTTAAATTAGTGACTTATTTAACGGATATCACAGAGGTTGCCGTTGATCGTGAGTGTGAAGTTTATTATGTGCAACGCCAAACTTCGATCTCATATAGTGAGACGACACGGATCGCTGAGATATTATGGATCTATCAAGATATCATCGATTTTTATCAAACTAAAGGGCTCTTTGAGACCTATTATCTTGAATTAGAGTATCGGTTTGTGCGAAACTTATTAGGAAATGTTTTATTACGCAAAGTCGTTAAATTAAAAGATAAACAACTAAAGCGTCAACTCCTAGATCAGATCTGGCAGCAAAAAAAGATCTGGTTCCCAGATTTTGCTAAAAATCCATATTTACGTCAAAAAAGTAAAGTTGATCTATATTTACGTTGTATCAATCCACTAACTTATCGACTATTTTATCTTTAAAAATGAGGTGAAAAAATGCTAATTGGTTCACATGTCGGCATGAAGGGAAAAGAAATGTTGTTAGGAGCAGCAAAAGAGGCAAAGAGTTATGAGGCTTCGACCTTTATGATCTATACAGGTGCGCCCCAAAATACGCGGCGCAAACCGATCGCTGAGTTAAATATCGAAGCTGGCCAAGCGTATATGGCAGAACACGGCTTAAGCCAGATCGTTGTCCATGCTCCTTATATCATTAATCTAGGTAATACTAAAAAACCGGAAAATTTTGGTTTTGCTGTTGATTTTTTACGGGCTGAAGTTGAGCGTGCTGAGGCTTTAGGGGCAACTCAGATGACGCTTCATCCTGGAGCACATGTCGGTGCGGGAGCAAAGGCCGGGATCGCAAGTATTGCTAAGGGCTTAAACGAAGTCATCCAACCTGAGCAAAAGCTTCAGATCGCCTTGGAGACGATGGCAGGCAAAGGAACAGAAGTTGGGCGGAGTTTTGAAGAATTAGCTCAGATCATTGACTTGGTAAAGTATAATGATAAGCTATCTGTTACTTTGGATACTTGCCATGCAAATGATGCAGGCTATGCGATCAAAGATGATTTTTCTGGTGTTTTAACAGAATTTGATAAGATCATTGGTTTAGAGAGACTAAAGGTGATCCATTTAAATGACTCCTTGAATCCTCAAGGAAGCCATAAAGATCGGCATGCTAATCTGGGCTTTGGTACGATCGGATTTGAAAGTTTAGAAAAGATCGCTAAACTTGATGAATTAGCTTCACTACCGAAGATCTTGGAAACACCATATGTAGGCCCCGATAAAAATGATCGTTATGCTCCATATGGTTATGAGATCGCAATGTTACGTGCAGGTGAATTTGACCCTGAGTTACTTGATAAGATCTACCAAAATAAGGGGAAAAAATAGACACAAAAAAACTAAGATCTAAATTGAGCGTTTCAATTTACAGATCTTAGTTTTTTGTTTATCTTTGAGCGTTATTATCCAAACTTTCAGTGATGATCATTGCAGTTTCTTCGATCGACTTATGTGCAACGTTGATCACAGGACAACCCAGCTTTTTGTAAAGCTCATTAGCAAAATTCAATTCGCTTTCGATGTTGTCGATGTTTGAGTAGTGTGTGTCGGGATCAAGACCATAAGAGATCATTCGTTCACGCCGGATCCCATTTAAGATCTCGGGGTCGTTAGTCAACCCAAAGATCTTGTTAGGATCAACTTTATAGATCTCTGCTGGAATCTGTGCTTTAGGAACAAGCGGTAGATTAGCCACTTTATAACCCCGATTAGCTAGGAAAAGTGACAATGGGGTCTTCGATGTCCGCGAGATCCCTAGTAAGACTAGATCAGCCTTCAAAAAGCCAGCTGGGTCTTTACCATCATCATAGGTAACGGCAAATTCAAGGGCTTCGATCCGGTTGAAATATTCTTTATCAGTATTGTGATTGATCCCTGCTTTTTGTAATGGTTTTTCGCCCGCTTTTTGTGAGAATTTTTGGATAACGTCACTTAAAGCATCGATCACGGATAAGCCATTTTCTTGGCAGTAATTATTTACAAAAGTCGATAGTTCCGGATCGACAAAAGTATGCACGATGATAGCAGCTTCGCGTTTTGCTTTGTTCAAGATCCCTTGTACCAAAGAAACGGTCTTGATCAATGGGTAACGTTGGATCTTGAAATCTGCATTAGGAAATTGGACACTAGCAGCTTCGGCGATCGCATAGGCAGTCTCCCCAAGTGAATCTGAGATTGCATAGACATGTAATTCATTTGACATAAAATTGCCTCCCATAATTATGATAAAGTGTTAAAAAGCGACTTATTCTATGAAAATTATAGCTTATCTAACGGGCGATTCCAAGAAAAATGGCTAGGGTAAAAAAACACTGTAAAACTCTAATTTTTCGCCGCTCAAACTACAAATGAGCACTAATTATGTAAAAGTTTATAAAGTTATGTTGACTCTAACTTTTAATTTAGTTTATAATGGAAAGGAACTGTTGAGGTTTGTACAATTAAGACGGTTACATTTAAGCTCGGAGGGAGGGAAACAACCATGTCAAAGACAGTCGTTCGTAAAAACGAATCTCTTGATGACGCTCTTCGTCGCTTCAAACGTTCCGTTTCAAAAACAGGTACTTTGCAAGAATATCGGAAACGTGAATTCTACGAGAAGCCAAGTGTAAAACGTAAGAAAAAATCCGAAGCAGCAAGAAAGCGCAAAAATAAGCGTCGTTTCTAGTTTCTAGAGGAGGCTAATGTGATGAGTTTATTAGATTCATTACAAAAAGATATGGTAGCTGCAATGAAGGCTAAGGATAAAGGCCGTTTGGCAACGGTTCGAATGCTCAAAGCTGCAGTTACAAATGAACAAATCAACGTTGGACACGACTTGACTCCTGATGAAGAAGTGAGCGTGTTATCTCGTGAGTTGAAGCAACGCAAGGATTCTTTAGAAGAATTCAAAGCTGCTGGGCGTGATGAAGCTGTCCAAAAACTCGAAGAAGAGATCAAAGTTGTTGAAGGTTACTTGCCAAAACAACTCAGTGCAGATGAAGTAAAGGCCGTTGTTGAAGAAACGATCAATCAGGTTGGAGCAACATCAAAAGCTGACTTCGGTAAAGTAATGGGGGCAGTGATGCCTAAGTTAAAGGGTAAAGCTGATGGTAAATTAGTCAACTCTACCGTAATGTCATTGCTTAATAAATAAGCAAAGAGTCGAGATGTTAGATCTCGGCTTTTTTCTTATTTGTTCAAGTTTACTTTGAATTTGATTATCGAATTGATAATCAGTATAATTGGGATTATAAAGTATGATAAGGGAGATGGGCGGTTGAGCGCAGAACAATTAGTCGAAAAAAGTTTCGTTCTCAACGATTCTCAATTGCAAATTTCGCTGTCAGGCATCAATGACAGCCATTTTAAATTGATCGAAGAAGGCCAAGATGTGGTGTTAAAGCCTTTTGGTGGTACGATAAAGATTACTGGTACTGAAGAAAATGTTACTTTAGCCTATCAGATATTGAGTGAGTTGACGGGACTTTTGCGTAAAAAAATCACTATAAGCAGTGCAGATGTTGTGTCAGCGATGAAGATGGCACAGCGTGGAACATTAGAGTATTTTAAAGATCTCTATACTGAAGAATTATTAAAAGACCGCCGGGGACGTTCGATCCGGGTCAAAAGTTATGGGCAACGCCAATATGTGCAAGAGATCAAGCATAAAGATCTTGTGTTTGGGATCGGACCTGCCGGAACAGGTAAGACTTATTTAGCCGTCGTAATGGCTGTTGCTGCTTTAAAGCGCCATGAAGTCGAACGGCTGATCTTGACGCGTCCAGCGGTCGAAGCAGGCGAATCGTTGGGCTTTTTACCGGGAGATCTTAAAGAAAAAGTCGATCCGTATTTACGTCCGATCTATGATGCACTAAATTCGATCTTAGGGGCAGAACACACGGAACGTTTGATCGAACGCGGTGTGATCGAGATCGCACCTTTAGCTTATATGCGCGGTCGCACATTAGATAATGCTTTTGTTATCTTGGATGAAGCGCAAAATACGACGCGAGCGCAGATGAAGATGTTTTTGACTCGCCTTGGTTTTGGCTCTAAAATGATCATCAATGGTGACAGATCACAGATCGATCTACCTAAAGGACACAGTCAAAGTGGTTTGGTCGACGCAGAGAAGATCTTGAAGGGATCACCACATATCGGCTTTGTAAAATTTGATTCTGTCGATGTTGTGCGCCATCCAGTCGTATCTGAGATCATTCGGGCATACGATAACTATAATTCAATGGAAAATGAGGAATAAAAATGGATCTGGAAGTTTATGATAATACTGAGCGAGTTTCAAGTGAGTGGAAGACACTCATTTGCGAGATCTTGGACTTTGCGGGTGATTATCTCAAGTTACCCTCAGATACTGAAATGTCAGTCACTTTGATGGATAATAATGAGATCCATCGTATCAATAAAGAATATCGTGGTGTTGATAAACCAACTGATGTGATCAGTTTTGCGATCGAAGAGGAAGATCCAAATGAGATCCCGATCATTTTACCAGACGAAGCTGAGTTTGAGATCCCTAAAAATATCGGGGATATCATGGTTTCGATCGATAAGGTCAAAGAACAGGCTGAGTATTTAGGACATTCGCAGGAAAGAGAATTGGGCTTTTTAGTTGTTCATGGTTTTTTACATCTCAATGGCTACGACCACATGCAAGCTGAAGACGAAAAGGAAATGTTTGGTTTGCAAAGAGAAATTCTCGAGGCGTATGGACTTAAACGATAAAGAACAAAAACAGCCGGTCAACAGCTGGAAAAATCGCCATTTTTTCCAGTCCTTGCGTTATGCGCTCGTTGGCTTGAAAACGGCTTATAAAGAAGAGCGCAATCTGCGGTTTCATGTGAGTGCGATAACTTTGGTCGTGATTATGGGACTCATTTTTAATGTGACTATCAGTGAGTGGCTCTGGCTATTTTTGAGTATTTTTTTGGTGATCTCCAGTGAAGTTTGGAATTCTGCCATCGAAAATGTCGTTGATCTAGCTACAAACTATAAACGACATCCACTTGCCAAAAAAGCTAAAGATATGGCGGCTGCAGCGGTATTATTAGCAGCGATCTTTTCTTTGATCACAGCAACCTTGGTCTTTGGTCCACATATTTGGCAATTATTTAACTGATATTGATTAGGGAAGTGTATATTTTGGAAGAAAAATTTCATTCAGGTTTTATTGCGATCGTAGGGCGACCTAACGTTGGCAAATCGACCTTTTTAAACAATGTGGTCGGACAAAAGATCGCGATCATGAGCGATAAGGCTCAAACAACACGCAATAAGATCCAAGGGGTATATACCACTGACAACGCGCAGATCGTGTTTATCGATACACCAGGGATCCATAAACCACATAGTCGTTTAGGCGATTTTATGGTCAAATCGGCGCTTTCAACGCTTAATGAAGTTGATGCAGTGATCTTTATGGTCAATGCCGAACAAAAACGAGGTCGAGGCGATGATTTTATCATTGAGCGACTAAAAAATGTCAAAAAACCTATCTATTTGGTGATCAACAAGATCGATAAGATCCACCCAGATCATTTATTAGAAGTGATGGATGATTATCGAGATACGTTAGACTACAAGGATGTCTTTCCGATCTCGGCTTTGAATGGTAATAATTGTGCTGAATTAGTCCACGATCTAGTTGAAGATCTACCGGAAGGTCCGCAATACTATCCAGAAGATCAAGTTACTGATCATCCCGAACGTTTTATCGTCAGCGAATTGATCCGCGAAAAAGTTTTACAATTGACACGCGAAGAAGTTCCACATTCCGTTGCCGTCGTTGTTGATCGGATCAAACGAGAAGATGATGAAAAAGTTTTGATCCAAGCAACTATCGTGGTCGAACGTTCCAGTCAAAAGGGGATCATCATCGGTAAAGGTGGTAAGATGCTAAAAGAGATCGGAACAAGAGCGCGTAAAGAGATCGAATTTATGTTAGGTGATAAAGTCTTTTTAGAGCTTTGGGTCAAAGTTCAGCCTAACTGGAAAGACCGTCAAGTCGATCTAAAAGCGTTTGGTTACCGGCAAGATGATTATTAATTAAGGAAAAGAGGGGAAAATTCTCCTCTTTTTTGAGATTTTTGGGGGTAAAAAGATGGTGCTACAACAAGGTGTAGAGTTTTTAGGGATCGTAGTCTCACGTAAAGACTATAAAGAACGCGATATGCTGGTCAAAATTTTGACTGACAAATATGGCTTTAAAACTTTTTTTGTCCGTGGGGTCCGCAAGCGGGGCTTTAAATTAGGGGCAGCAATCTTACCCTTTACTCATGGGACCTATCTTGGAAGTATCAGTGATGAGGGCTTATCATTTATTACGACGACCCGTGACATCAGTCAATATCAACAGATCACGCAAGATATCGAGTTGAATGCTTATGCTTCGTATATCTTAAGTTTGATAGAGCGTGCTTTAACGACGGAAGATCTTGTGAATTTAGGCTGGTTTTTAAGAGTTAAAAAAGCACTTGAGTTGATCGATGATGGTTTTGATCCTGCGATCATCACCAATATCATCGAGATCCAGTTACTTGCTAGTTTCGGGGTGAGACCGCAACTTGAAAGCTGTGTGATTTGTCAAAATACAGAATGTACATTTGACTATTCTGAAAACTATGGTGGTTTATTGTGTAAACAACATTGGCATTTAGATCCATATCGTTTGCATTTAGATAAACGTACGGTCTATTATTTACGCTTGCTATCAGTCGTAGATTTAAATCGATTAAATTCGATCAGAGTAAAGGAACAGACAAAGATCAATTTAAGAAAAGCTTTGGATACTATCTATGAACATCAGGTCGGGATCTATGTACCAGCCAAACAATTTCTTGATCAAATGTCTTCATGGGATCAAACGCTTAAAACAGATAAAAAAAATTAGTAAACACTTTAGAGTTCGTGCTATGGCAAGCATACGAACTCTATTTTTTAGTGATTTTTTGTCATTTTATATTGATGGCATAAGGTTTTAGGCTATGGGTCTAAGGGAATCGCTTTTAAAACTCCTGTAAAAAATAGCAATCTAAGGTGTTATTGTTTAACAATTTTAGCTAAAAGTACTACAATGGCTTTGTATCAAAGGAAGTGATAAAAAAATAATTACAAGATTTACGGATAACTACTATGACAGATAAACGTTTTAGGATTTATGTTTACCTTATTAGCAGCTACTCGCGTGATCTTTTAGAGATCATAAACTAAACGTAATGAAAGTTTATTAGGAGGCTGTATCATGGGTAAAAATGATTTGATGATCAAAACGGGTGCTGATCTATTGATCCAGGCACTTCAAGAAAATGGTATAAATAAGATGTATGGGGTCGTTGGGATCCCAGTTACTGATTTTGCGCGTCTAGCTCAACTTCGGGGCATGAAGTATTATGGTTTCCGACGTGAAGATGCTGCCGTTGACGCAGCAGCAGCAGCCGGTTACTTGAGGCAAAAGCCGGGAGTAGCATTAACTGTTTCAGCACCAGGCTTTTTAAATGGACTGACTGCTTTAGCTCAAGCGACTAAAAATTGTTTTCCATTGATCATGATGTCTGGTTCGTCGGAACGTCATTATATCGATTTAGATCAAGGCGACTATGAAGGCTTAGATCAATATAATGTCGCTAAGCCATTTTGTAAAAAAGCTTATCGTGTTGATCGTGCCCAGGATATTGGGCTAGCGATCGCACGAGCAGTTCGGACGGCTGTATCTGGGAGACCAGGGGGAGTTTATTTAGATCTTCCTGCTGAAACAATCAGTCAAGAACTAAAAGTCGCTAATGAAAAAGACACTGGAGTCTACAAGCTAGTCGATCCAGCACCTAAGCAAGAACCTAGTCAAGCGGCTGTGTTACGTGCTGTTGAAGTTATCAAACAAGCTAAGCGACCATTATTGTTGTTAAGTAAAGGCGCGGCTTATGCCCAAGTTGAAAAGCAATTACAAATATTAGTCGATAAAACGGATATCCCATTTTTGCCAATGTCGATGGCTAAGGGTCTTATTCCTGACGATGATAAGCATTCAGCCGCCGCAGCTCGGTCACTTTCTTTAGGTAATGCCGATGTTGTGATCGTTGTTGGAGCACGTTTAAATTGGATGTTGAATCATGGCGATGCACCAACGTTTGCACAAGATGTCAAATTTGTTCAATTAGATATCGATCCGACCGAATTTGATTCAAATCAAAAGATCGATGCACCATTACTAGGTGATCTAGGTTCAGTGCTTGATAAGTTAGTGCCAGCGTTGGTCAATACGGGTTATAAAGCTGACAAAGCTTGGATCGATGCAATCGTTGCGGATACAGATAAAAACGATGCCAAGTTTGCTAAGCGGCTAGCCGCTGGGAAGACAGATCCTAAGTTCGGTTATTATGGAGCACTTTTGCCGATCCAAGAATACTTTGAAAAGCATCCAGATACGTATCTGGTCAGTGAAGGAGCTAATACGCTAGATATTGGTCGGAACTTGATCGCGATGAAGTTGCCACGCCATAGATTAGATACTGGTACATGGGGCGTGATGGGCGTTGGTCTTGGTTATGCGATCGCGACTGCCGTTGAAACGGGCAAACCAGTAGTTGCCTTAGAAGGGGATAGTGCCTTTGGTTTTGATGGTATGGAGATGGAGACCATCTGTCGTTATAATTTGCCGATAACCGTTGTTGTTGTCAATAATGGTGGGATCTATAATGGGACTGATCAAGAAGTTCCTAGTCAACCAGGGCCTACTAAGTTAGACTCGACTGCCAAGTATGAATTGTTAGCTCAAGCTTTTGGTGGCGATAGTTACTTTGTAAGTGATTATCAAACGATGGAAGAGACTTTTTCAAAAGCAGTTGACTCTAAGCGCCCTTGTTTGATCAATGTCCAGATTGATCCAAGTATGGGTAAAGAATCTGGTCATATCGGTAATTTAAATCCAGAAGACATTACTGAAGAAGTTAAAGAATTAAAAGAGAACGTAAAGAATTAGGAAAGAAGTAATTATTATGACTGAAGAAAATAGTTATGCACCATTAAAGGGTTTGCGTGTTGTCGATTGGACTCAAGTACAATCTGGACCTTCTTGTACCCAACTTCTTGCTTGGTTAGGGGCAGAAGTTATCAAGATCGAACGAACTAATACAGGTGATCCTACGCGTAACCAATTATTAGATGTTCAAGATTCATGGAGTTTATATTACCTACAACTAAACGCAAATAAGAAATCATTGACCCTTGATATCAAAAGTGATGAAGGTAAAAAAATCATGAATGACCTTTTGAAAAAGGCTGATGTCTACGTTGAAAATGTACGTCCTGGTGCTGCTGATCGAGCTGGTTTTGGTTGGAAAGACGTCCATGCTTTGAATCCAAGATTGATCATGGCTTCATTAAAGGGGTTCAATCAAGGGTCACGGTTTGAAAATGTCAAAGCCTACGAACCTGTAGCTCAGTCTGCGGGCGGTTCTGCTTCAGCTACGGGTTGGAATAAAGGGGCAGCCAATGTACCGACTCAATCTGCGGCGGCTTTAGGTGATTCGAACTCAGGGATGCATTTGACGATCGGTATTTTAGCTGCATTGCTACAACGTGAAAAAACAGGTGAAGGTACCTTTGTTTATCAATCAATGCAAGATGCCGTCATGAACCTTTGCCGGATCAAGTTACGTGATCAGATCATGCTAGATAATTTGGGTGCGTTACCACATTATGCAGTCTACCCTAACTATAAGTGGGGCAAAGCAGTACCACGGGCTGAAAATACTGAAGGTGGCGAAGTTATCGGTTGGACTTATAAGGCTAAAGGTTGGGAGAATGATCCTAATGCCTACGTCTATATCGTTATCCAAGATTCAAACAAGAGTTGGGCTGCGATCGCTAATACGATGGGACATCCAGAATGGATCACCGATGAACGCTTTGTTGATTGGCAACATCGTCAACTTCATAAAGAAGAACTCTATCCTTTGTTGGAAGCATATACTAAACAATATGATAAATATGAATTGACTCGAAGATTGGGTGAAGCTGGGATCCCAGTCGGACCAGTTTTAGATTGGCATGAGTTAGAAAATGATCCAGATCTAAATGAAGATGGTACGATCGTTACGATCGACCAAGGTGGTAGCCGTGGTAAGTTTAAGACGATCGGGTTACCATTCTCACTTTCAAATTATAAGCCTGCGTATAAGCGTGCTCCTGATTTAGGTGAAAATAATGATGAGATCTTAGCGGATTTGGGATATGATGCGACCCAAATCGCTGATCTAGTAGAAAAAGGTGTCATCTCTAAAGCACGTGGGCCTAAGAACCCACGGCGCGAAGTTATCAAGGGCCAATGATTTTCAATAGATCAGTCGAAAGATCAAAGATGTGAGCTGATATCTTAGCCTGTCACTTTTATTAAGAAAGGAAGAAAGGCTATACTTCTTTCCCAAATGTAGTCTTAATACATTTGTTCACATTTATATAGTGAAAATATGATAAGTATATTAGTAAATGATATCATCCCGATATTAGTTATCATGATCTTAGGGTATCTATGTGGGAAGTTTTCATTTTTTAATGATGACCAGCGCCAAGGTTTAAATAAGCTAGTCTTAAACATCGCTTTGCCGGCTGCTTTGTTTGTCTCGATCGTGAACGCGACTCGACATATTTTTGCGCAAGACATCGTGTTGACCTTGATCTCGATCTTTGGGGTCACAGGGTTGTTTTTGTTAAGTTATGTTTTAGATAAAGTTATGTTCCACCGAACAACGCAAGAAGCTGCGGTATGTGCTTTGATCGCAGGCTCACCGACGATCGGCTTTTTGGGTTTTGCGGTGCTAGATCCGATTTATGGAAATAACGTAACGACTAACTTAGTGATCGGGATCGTCTCGATCGTAGTTAATGCCGTCACGATCCCGATCGGCTTAGCTTTGATCGATCAAGGGCAAGCCGAGGCTCGAGCTAAAGCTTCAACTAAAAATGGTATCAAAGTAAAGATAAATCTGCCACAAAAGATGACAGACAAAACACCGGTCAAGCAAAAGGAAGTCATGATCGCTGATGGTGTACCGGTCTCAGATATTGAGGCCAAGGCTTTGCGTGAACAAGGAATAACTCGTGAGATCGATCTAGTACGAGCTGAGATCGAAAATCATGAAGGTAAAGCAAAGAAAGAGACTGATAACTCAACTAAGGCTGCAGTTATCAATGCGATCAAGCAACCAGTTGCAGCTGCTCCATTGCTGGCAGTGATCTTGGTTTTGATCGGTATCAAGATCCCGACAGCCTGGGATCCATGTTTCCAATTGATCGCTAAAGCTAACTCAGGTGTAGCTGTTTTAGCAGCTGGCTTAGCTTTATCGACCGTCAAGTTTTCGATCACTAAAGAGTCATTGTGGAATACATTTTATCGTTTGCTCTTGACTCCAGCGATCATTGTATTGGTGGCTTACTTGTGTGGGATGGGTTCAGATCCTGAAAAAATCGCGATGTTATGTATGGCGACGGCCTTGCCCCCTGCATTTTCTGGAATTATAATCTCCAGTCGTTACAATATTTACGTTAAAGAAGGAGCTAATTCTGTTGCTATCTCAACAGTAGCATTTGCTGCTTCATGTATCTTCTGGATCTGGTTGCTCCCGATCTTGGCGAGTGTCTTTTAAAATTTGAACCTATATTGGAGGTTGGTCTCCAATATAGGTTTTTTAGGCTATATTAGAGGTGTCATATGTGTTTTGGGATAGGTAAGTGTGTGGTGAAATGAAGAAATTTGTTAAGAAATATCAGTATATTATCATGGCTTTTGTTACGGTTCGTCCGCCTTTTTAGAGTGACGAGGACCTTTTCAAAATTCTACAAACCAAAAATAAATTTAAATAAGTCCTACAAAGGCGATCGTTAAGTTTTTTCAGACGCTTCTTGGATTGTTTTCAAGTTGGAATTTACGTACCAGCCAAAAAATTTCTCGCTCAAATGGCGTCATGGGATCAATTTTTTAAGGATAATACGTGATTTTACAACTAAATAAGCCTTGACAAAAAAACGCGGTTAAACTATCCTAAAAATATCAATAATGAGACGTTGATAAAAGAGAATCGGTCTAAGGATAGAGTTAGCGAGTCTGGGATGGTGAAAGCAGATATCTATTGAGACATGATTGGCACTTTTGGAGTCTTAACGAATTAAGCTGCTAGTTATACTAGAAGTAGGGTGGAACCGCGATTTTTTAAAATCGTCCCTATGTGGCCAAAGGCGCTACATAGGGACTTTTTTGTGCGTTATTTGGCTGATTCGAAAATAAATCTTTGGAGGAAAAAAGATGGCAGATAAATTGTCAATGCAAGATATTATTTTGACATTACAACAGTTTTGGGCAAAACAAGGCTGTATGTTAATGCAATCCTATGATACAGAAAAAGGGGCCGGCACGATGAGTCCTTATACTTTCTTACGTGCGATCGGACCAGAACCTTGGAACGTTGCCTATGTTGAACCTTCACGTCGCCCAGCTGACGGTCGCTATGGTGAAAATCCTAACCGTTTGTATCAACACCATCAATTCCAAGTGATCATGAAACCTTCACCAGATAACATCCAAGAACTTTACTTGGATAGTTTACGTGCCTTAGGGATCGATCCTTTAGAACATGATATTCGGTTCGTTGAAGACAACTGGGAAAACCCATCAATGGGTTGTGCCGGTGTGGGTTGGGAAGTTTGGCTCGATGGGATGGAGATCACCCAATTTACTTATTTCCAACAAGTCGGGGGCTTAGAAGTTCGTCCGGTCGCCGTTGAAGTGACTTATGGGCTCGAACGTTTATCCTCTTACATTCAAGATGTTAATTCAGTCTTTGAACTTGAATGGGCTGATGGAGTCAAATACGGTGATATCTTCAAAGAACCTGAATTTGAACATTCCAAGTATTCATTTGAGGAAAGCAACCAAGAGATGTTGTTTGAATTGTTTGATACTTATGAAAAAGAAGCTAAAAAGCAGATCGAAAATGGTTTAGTTCACCCAGCCTATGACTATATCCTAAAATGTAGTCATACCTTTAACTTATTAGATGCTCGGGGTGCAGTTTCAGTGACTGAACGTGCCGGTTATCTATCGCGGATCAGAAATATGGCTCGGATGGTCGCACGTGCTTTTGTGGCTGAACGTAAGAAATTGGGTTATCCATTGATCAAAGATGAAGCTTTACGCGCTAAATTGTTAGAGGAGGACAAATAATGGCACATACATTTTTGTTAGAGATCGGATTAGAAGAGATCCCAGCTCATGTCGTTACACCAAGTAGCCAACAATTGGTCAAAAAGATGACGGCATTTTTAGAAGAAAATCGCTTAGACTTTGATGAGATCAAGGCTTACTCAACTCCAAGGCGGTTAGCGCTCAAGGTTTTAGGCTTAGCTGATAAACAAGCTGACATTGAAGAAGAAGCTAAAGGTCCAGCTAAAAAGATCGCTTTGGATGCTGATGGAAATTGGTCTAAAGCTGCCCAAGGCTTTTCACGAGGACAAGGTTGCACCCCAGATGATATCTTCTTTAAGGAATTAAAAGGGGTCGAATATGCTTATGTTAAAAAATTCATCCCCGGTAAGAGTGCTAAAGAAGTTTTAAGTGATGTCAAAGAAGTCGTGATGGATCTTAAGTTCCCAACGATGATGCGCTGGAGCACTAATGATTTTGAATATGTACGTCCGATCAAGTGGTTAGTTTCCTTGTTGGATAAAGATGTCGTAGATTTTGAGATCTTAAACGTTAAGGCAGGGCGCCAAACATTAGGTCATCGTTTCTTAGGTAAAGCGATCGAACTTGCTGATGCCAATGATTATCCAGCTGCTTTAGAACCACAAATGGTGATCGCTGATGCCAAGAAACGTAAAGAAATGATCGTTTCTCAGCTAAATGAGCTTGCGCAACAAAATAACTGGCAAGTAGTGATCGATCCTGAGTTGTTAGAAGAAGTTAACAATTTGGTCGAATATCCAACTGTCTTTGCAGGAAAATTTGATCAAAAATATCTGACGATCCCAGATGCTGTTTTGATCACTTCCATGAAAGATCATCAACGGTTCTTCTACGTAACTGATAAAGCTGGTAACTTGTTACCAAACTTTATCTCAGTGCGTAACGGTAACCAAGCTCATTTGGAAAATGTGATCGCAGGTAACGAGAAAGTGTTGACGGCACGTTTAGAAGATGCTGCTTTCTTCTATGAAGAAGATCAAAAACAAACGATCGCAGATTATGTTGCACGTTTGAAGAAAGTAATGTTTCACGATAAGATCGGCACGATCTATGAAAAGATGGAACGTGTTCACTTGATCGCACATTACCTAGGCGAAAAATTGGGCTTAAGTGAGCAAGAGTTAGCTGATCTTGATCGTGCAAGTCAGATCTATAAATTTGACTTAGTAACTGGAATGGTCGGTGAATTTTCAGAATTGCAAGGTGTCATGGGTGAGATCTATGCTAGATTGCAAGGTGAAAATGAAGCAGTTTGTGTTGCGATGCGTGAAGAATACCTTCCAACCAGTGCTGAAGGTGAATTACCACAAACTAATGTTGGCGCAGTCTTATCGATCGCTGATAAAGTTGATAGCATCCAAGCTTTCTTTAGTGCAGGAATGTTACCAAGTGGTTCCAATGATCCTTATGCCTTGCGTCGTCAAGCTTTAGGGATCGTCCGGATCGCTTTAGCTAAAGGCTGGGCTCTTTCAACTCCATTGTTGCAAGCGGCAGTTGAATCTGCTTATGCTAAGCGCCCAGATCTATACGAAAAGATCGCTCCTGCTGAAAATAAAGCTATGATCCAAGACTTTATCGCAGATCGTTTACAACAGATCTTGAATGGACCGAACTTACGTCATGATGTGCTTGAAGCAGTTATGGCTAATAAAGCTAATGCGTTTACGTTAGCCCAAAAAGCAGCTGATCTTTTGGCAAAACATTTGGCAGACGAAGATTTCAAAGCAAATATCGAAGCTTTGACTAGAGCAAGTCGTTTAGCTAAAAAATTAGATGATCAAAGTGATCTTACGGTTGATACAACTTTATTTGAAAATGAAGCTGAACAAGGTCTTTACGAAGCCGTTGAAGCAGTTAGAAAAGATTTCAAAGCAGCTGATCTTGAAACCAAATTTATTGCTTTGAAGAATTTACGTGAACCGATCAATGCTTATTTTGAAAAGACGATGGTCATGGCTGATGATGAAAAGGTCAAGTTGAATCGTTTGCGCCAATTAGCGCAGATCGCACGTTTGACAGCTGTTTTTGGGGCTTTAGATGCCTTGAATACTAAATAATGAACAAAATTATAAAAACCATAGACTGTTCGCTGAATTTGTTTTATTTTACGTTTTATACCTCTGGAAGGTAGTGAGTATAATGATGATATTTTTTACTCTAAAGCTGTGATAACAGGAGAAAAATATCAAAGAGGTTAGATTAGTAATACTTTGTCATCTTTAGAGGTGTTATGGCGAGAAACTGAGTACTATTGATGCACTGCATGAAGGTATTGTTTGAATATTTTTAGTTTAGAGTTCTTTGGGGCATCAATGACTCCTAGTAATCGTTGATAATCCAAATATGCCTTACGAAAGTTATGATCAGCTAACTCCAGACCTTGATTGACCAATCGTTCAGAAAGAAGTGATCCGCTTGCGTTATGGTCTTCCATATAAATTGATGAACACGGTTCAGATTATCGTATCGCTTTAAGAAAAGTTTCTAATTGTTTAAATAACTTATAGTCTTTAGAGTTAGAGGAAAAGAGGTTCATCAGGGCGGTACGTATTGAATTTACAGCAATGTTGAGCATTTGACCGATGTGGAACATAACAATTAAGGTAAGATTTAACTATCGAATAGCTTGAATTTGTAGTATAATTTGAAGAGCTCATGATGGATATCATACTTTCTAGTTGAATTTTCGTGTAAGATACACAATAGAAAGATGCCATTATGGCTCTTTTTTGTGTATCCAGATACTAAATGATGCCCGTGTGTTTTTTGCCAAATGTCTCTAGGTGTTGATATAGAAGACTCAGCACACAAAAGTGAAAAGGAAAAAGGTGTGAGTATATGCAAACAGATAATGAGAAATATAATGAAGCTGTAAAACCAAATACAGCTTTCTTAAGCGAATTAAAAAATAAGTTACCCGAATTTTTTAACAAGGATGGAGAGTTCAACTTAGATAAGTTCAAATCGGAACTCCAAGAACATAATATCAATGAACTAAAAGATGGATACCAATTAGATTTTATTGGTAAGGACTATGCGCGTCGTCAAGCTGGAGAAAGACCGTGGACTGTGATCGTTCCAGATGAAGAACAAAATAATAGTGAGGGTAAGAACAGTAAGAATCTCTTCTTTACCGGGGATAATTTGGAAGTTCTTCGTCATCTTCAGACAAATTACGCTAACAAAATTGATATGATATACATTGACCCACCATACAATACTGGGAGTGATGGTTTTGTTTACCCAGATAAATTTGAGTACTCAGATGAGAAAATCAAAGAAATGTTTGGGATGGATGACAGCCAAATTAAACACTTAAAGAGTATTCAGGGAAAATCTAGTCACTCGGCTTGGTTAACATTCATGTATCCACGACTTTTTTTAAGCAGGAATTTATTATCAGATAGTGGTGTTATTTTTATCTCTATTGATGATAATGAAGTTACAAATTTAAGAAACATATGTAACGAATTATACGGTGAAGATAACTTTGTTGCACAAATAGCAGTACAAATTAATCCAAGAGGAAGAAATCTTGATATTTTCGTAGCTAAAACAATTGAATACGTGCTTGTTTATGTTATGAACTATAACAATGAAAATTCAATAAATGGTATTGAAAAAAAAGGAAAAATGATTGATGAATATAATAACGCAGTTTGTAAAATTAAGTTAGAAAAATAAAAAGCCATTTGTGATAGAC
>ERZ778504.742-NODE-742-length-30655-cov-6.810752_pt1 | contig 30655 bp, 38 predicted proteins | sample MGYA00510046_ERZ778504 | MGnify/ENA primary metagenome ERZ778504 (study PRJEB29527, sample SAMN07138964) | mouse gut metagenome | material: feces | host: mouse | place: China:Nanjing | collected 2016-01-25 ...
AAAACAGTTGATTCACCAACGAGGGTATCATTTATAAAGTTGTAAAGTCGTGTTAAATATTGAAGACATAGCGTTGTTAGATATTATTCTTCAAGCGAAGGAGGACAAAGAAAAAGGAAGTGAATTTGTTAAATGTGGAATAGATAATATTCTTAATTCTTTACAATTTAAACTGACGGATCATATTGACTTAAATAAAATGTATAATGATTTTTTTGAGAAAATGAATTATAGGTTAGAGAATAAGAAATATCGTCTAACAGATGATTTAGGTACATTTAAAAAAATGTTTAAGGAAAAAGAGGGGGTAGTAATTAATACTTGTCATGGTGTAAAGGGTGAGGAATATCAAGTAGTCATTGCTTTTGGGTTGGTATATGGAAAAATTCCTAGTATTTATATTGAAGGTACAAGACAAGATGAAGAGACAAATAAATTGTTGTATGTAATTGCATCAAGAGCGAAAAGTAGGTTATATTTATTTTCGGAAAAAGGAAGAAAGTATTGGGACAGAGGATTAAGAGAATATTTTGAAGCATTTCCTACTAGACAATTGTTTCAAAATAAAAGTGTAGAGTATGATGAGAATTTGTAAGTAAATTTAATTGGGCACAACGGCTTTGTAGTCACATAAATGAGCAACAAAATCATATAATAAAGAAAAAGCAACGAAAAGCAGAAATTGATTCTTTGCTGGCGATTCTCGATGATATTAAAAAGTAAGGTACAAAATATGGGTCAGCCATTGAATACTATGTGGCAAAAGGTCTTGTATGCACAAAAGGAATCCGTGCTTTCAAAAAAGAAAATATTCTGGTTAATCTTTTCCGACAGATGAACAGGAGCATGTGGCAATATTTGAGATATCTTCTGACAGCAAAAAGATAATTTATGCACCACGTGATGTAAAACTGTTTCCACAGTCAGAGAAATTTGAGGGCGCGGATATTTTTATTATTGGCAATACAATTGCCAGGGATATATTAAAAGCTGGTTTCATATCAATGGACTGAAGATAACCCGCTTCCGGTTATCAAGATTCATATGAAAATTTCAAAAAACAGTCGCTTTTTTGTAAAATATTGGTTATACTGAAAGAGCGTATATATGAAATTCAGAGGCATCAGGAGAGGAGGCGCGGATTCGTGCTAGAATTAAAGGATATATCCTACCATGTGGATGATGGGAATGGAAAGGATATATTGAATCATATTGACTTAAAAATAGATGACCGTTTCACGGCAATCACCGGACCAAATGGGGGCGGAAAATCGACCCTTGCCAAGATGATTGCGGGAATCATACAGCCGACAGAGGGGCGGATTTTCTTTGAGGGGCAGGACATCACGGAGCTGTCCATCACGGAGCGAGCGAACCTGGGTATCAGCTTTGCCTTTCAGCAGCCGGTTCGTTTTAAGGGAATCACGGTGCTTGACCTTATTCGGCTGGCAGCGAGGGAGCAGCTCAGCGTGGAAGGCGCATGTAAGTATCTTGCAGAGGTAGGGCTGTGCGCGCGGGATTACATCAACCGGGAGGTAAATGCCAGCCTGTCGGGCGGGGAGCTCAAGCGGATTGAGATTGCGACCGTCATTGCCAGGGGCATGAAGCTGTCGGTGTTTGACGAACCGGAGGCAGGAATTGACCTGTGGAGTTTTCAGAATTTAATTAAGGTATTTGAAAAGATGCATGACAAGACGCAGGGGAATATTGTGATTATCTCGCATCAGGAGCGCATTCTTGACATTGCGGACAAAATTGTCGTGATTGCAAACGGCGAGATTCAGGACATAGGGACGAAAGCGGAGATACTGCCAAAGCTGCTAAATGGCAATCTTGAGTGCAGACATAATGCAGGAGGGTGTATACATGGATGAGATTCAGAAAACATTGCTGATGCAGGTGGCAGATTTGCACGAAGTGCCAGCAGGCGCCTACAATATCCGCGCAAACGGCGAGTCGGCAGGAAGGCAGTCTACAGAACATATCGAGATTGTCCCAAAAGAGGATAAGCCGGGAATTGACATTTTTATCAAGCCCGGCACCAGAAAGGAAAGTGTGCACATACCCGTACTGATGACACAGACAGGACTCAAGGAGCTGGTATACAACGATTTTCACATTGGTGAGGACTGTGATGTCACAATTGTGGCAGGATGCGGCATCCATAATGGTGGCAGCAAGACGAGCGAGCACAGCGGAATCCACTCCTTTTTTATCGGAAAAAATGCAAAGGTGCGGTATGTGGAGAAACACTATGGTTCCGGCGAGGGCACTGGGGAGCGTGTGATGAACCCGGAGACAATCGTCAATCTGGATGAAGGCAGCTACATGGAAATGGACACCGTTCAAATCAGGGGCGTGGACTCTACGGACAGGGTTACGAGGGCAAAGCTTGGAAAGGGTGCGCAGCTTGTCATCAAGGAAAAGCTGATGACGCATGGGAAACAGAAAGCAACAACGAACTTTTATGTCGATTTGGACGGTGAGGATTCGAGCACGAACGTGATTTCGCGTTCCGTGGCAAAGGATTCGTCCGAGCAGACCTTTTATTCGCATATCAATGGAAACAACAAGTGTGCAGGGCATTCGGAGTGCGATGCGATTATTATGGACAATGCAGTGGTGCGCGCAATTCCGGAGATTACGGCAAACAGCATTGACGCGAGCCTGATTCATGAAGCGGCAATCGGAAAAATTGCTGGCGAGCAGCTGATAAAACTGATGACGCTGGGGCTGACGGAGGCAGAGGCGGAGGAGCAGATTGTAAACGGATTCCTGAAATAGCCCTGCTCATATAATCTAAGACAGGAGTGCGATGGCAGAAGATATAAATTTTATAAGAAATAATAAACAAAGGAAAGCGAGGTAGTACTATGGAAGCAATCAAATGTATTGAGACAAGGAGAAGCATCAGGAAGTTCAAGCCGGAACAGGTACCGCACGAGGTAATGCAGGAAATCGTGTCGGCGGCATCCTTTGCACCGTCCTGGAAAAATACTCAGGTGACAAGGTATGTGGTAGTTGAAAACGCGGATATCAAGGCAAAAATCGCAGAGGAGGCGACACTTGGATTTGAGCACAACAACGGCATCATCAAGGGCTGTGCGGCACTCGTTGTCGTTAACATGGTGCATGGCAGAAGCGGGTTTGAACGTGACGGTTCTTATACGACATCGAAGGAAGACCGCTGGGAAGTGTTTGATGCGGGGCTTGCGACACAGACCTTCTGCCTTGCTGCCCATGATAAAGGGGTAGGAACTGTCATTCTTGGCATCTTTGACGAGGTGAAGGTTGCTGAGATTATCGGTGTCGAGGAAGGACAGAAGGTTGCTGCGCTTGTGGCGGTAGGCTACGCAGACGAGGAGCCGGCTGCGCCGAAGAGAAAGAGTGTGGAAGAACTGGTGAAGTTTGTATAGTATGTACAGTTTCTTAATGCGCCATTCAGAATGAACGGAGGCATGGAAGGAGATTGGCATCAAATAAGGGTGCAAGGTCTGTCGGTTTCAGGTCTTGCACTTTCATTTCTATATTAAGCCGCCAAAATCGGCAGGGAGGATGATTATGGAAGAGAACGAACTGTGGGATTTATATACAAAGGACAGGGAAGGAGGAAGTGCTTGCGATGCAGGAACAGGGGACTATGATTCCGTACTGGTTTCTGGATAAGCTGTTTGAAGTCAGAGGGATGATGGATGCGCATGGATGGCGGAAAGAGGGCAAAGATTGAAAATTAAAAATTTTCAATCTTACAAGTTTGTGCTTGGCAGCCCAAACTTGCAGGTGGAAAAAGGAGCATGGCTATAATTATGAAAAAGAATATTTGGTGTACTGCATGGATTTTATTGGGTTTCATCATGGGCGGATGCAGTGCGGCTCAGGGCGGACAGCCGGATTCAGGGACGGTGCAGGAGTCTCAGGTACAGAGTGAAAACTCCGAAAATAAGGATGCGGAAAGTGAAATGGCAAAAGAGGACGAACCGGAGAAAGAGCCCCAGGGCAGTGAAGAGAACGATGCAGATGTAAACTGCCCAACGATTGTGTCTACGTCGGAAAAGAAAGAATGGTACACGGACGATGGCGAAACCCTGCTTTTGTCAGTTGACGCTGACAGGGTTGAGGTCGTGGGAGATGGATATGATGCACTGAACGATGCACTGTCAGCGCAGTGGGGAGGACTTACGGATGATTATGGCGAGCTGCTGCAGATGGCAAAAGAACATTACGACTCGGAAGAAGAAAAAAATTATTTTATAAACTATTATAACAGCGAGAGTGTTCTGGCATACAGGATTGATAATCGTGTTGCCAGCTTTTGCAGCATCCATGGCGGTTATGAAGGCGGAGCGCATGATTACTATGTCTTTGAGGGTTTTACTTTTGATGTAAACAGTGGCAGGAAGATGCAGCTTGAAGACATTCTGAGTGATGCGGAAGGATTTTATGACAAGGCTGTCAGTTATATTACGCAGAAGCTGGAAGAGGACTATGCGGACGGACTTTTTCCAGAATATCAGGACGTTGTGGAGAACGATACATTTGGAGAGACGCCGATGTGCTGGTATCTGGACAATACAGGAATTGTGATTGAATATAATCTGTACACTGTTGCGCCTTATGTGACAGGAGCGCCGTCCGTTACACTTCCATATGATATGTTTTCCGAATATATCAAAGAGGAGTATATTAGCCCGTGCAGCAGTGTGATTGCGCGCGTGATGGAGAATACAGATGCGTCAAGGCTGATAGGCGCGGACGGTGAAGTGAAGATTGCGTCCGTTTATGACGAAGAATATGGGACAACGGAAGTGACAGTCGTGTCGGACGATTCCAGCGAGACAGTCGGGACATTCAGCCAGTTTATGATGGGATATGTGGTAAAACGTTCAGATGGACGCAGTTTTCTGGTATTTTACTGCGACTATGCGTCAGATGACTATGTGACATATGTGTATGAGGTCACAGATGGCAAAGTGCAGGCATGTGACAAACTGGACGGTGCGTCCTTCGGTGGTGCGTATTTGGGGGGCGCTGAAAAAAATTATCTGGGAACGGATAAGCTCGGGCTGTTCATGCATCTGGATGTGTTTGGCTCATACGCAGGCAGTATGGCATACAACCTGACAGAAGACGGAAAACTGGTGCAGGCAGAAGAAATCTTTGCAATCGATACGCCTTACAAACTGACAGTGACAAAAGATTTGCCTGTGACATTGGAGGGTGCCGGGACAACAATCCCCGCTGGCAGCGTGCTTAAGATTACAGGAACCAACAATGCGGGGACTGCGTATTTCCGGCTGGACACCGGAGAGACGGGCACAATCAGCTATGTGCGAGACGAGGAGCAGTGGCAGCTTTTGATAGACGGCGTGTCGGAGAATGAATACTTTGAGCAGCTGCACTATTCTGGTTAACGGCATTTATGGCTTTTGGTACATAATTAGCCAGTACCGGGCAAAGGGAATGGGCAGGACACACTTTAAAAGGATGGAAAGAATTACACAATTCAAACAAAGGATTTAATGAGGCAGGCGAAACTTGCCAACATTGATTATAATGTGAATGAGTAATCAGAATGACAGGTTCTAAGGAAGAAAGTACATTGAATTTTTACAGAAAGGCAGGGTATTACAGTGAAGGCGAAACAGCATTTTTTCAATGGGCATAGTGTGGCAGAGGAAACGCTTGGTCTATATTCCGCAATGCAGGATCTAAACAGGGCAGCCATAAAATATATTGCCTGTGCAATGAGAGTCGGTATGAACATACGGGATATCAAAGCGTTGTGTGAAAATTATTTGTTGGAAAATGGCGCGGATTCATTTTGGTATTGGGACGTTGGCGCTTTTATTTTTTCCGGAGATGAAACTGCGGTATCCGTATCGGGCAGGGATTACATGGTGACGGACAGAACCATACAGGAAAATGATATTATCACGATTGATTTAAGTCCTCAAAAGAGTAACATTTGGGGAGATTATGCAAGGACACTTGTATTTGAAAATGGCGTTTTATGTAATGAAACTGACAGAATAAAAAATGACGAGTGGCGGAGAGGATTGCAGATGGAAGAATATCTGCATAAAGCTCTAATTGATATGGCGGCGCCGGATATGACATTTGAGGAATTATACTATTTCATGAATGATCTGATTGTGAAAAAAGGATTCCTTAACTTGGATTTTCTTGGAAACCTTGGACATTCCATTGTAAAAAACATAAATGACAGAATATATATTGAAAAGGGAAACCATAAAAAATTATCAGATGTTGAAATGTTTACTTTCGAACCACATATCAGTATTCCTGAATCCAAATATGGATATAAGAGAGAAGATATCTATTATTTTGATAACGGTAAGCTAGAGCGTGTTTGAAAAATCATTCCTGCCATCTGCACGTCCCACTTTGCGTGATATTTGCGCCAAATTCAGTCGACGTAGCCCGCTACGACTCCTTCATTTGGCACAAATCTCCCACAAATTGTGACGCACATCTGACAGAAAGCATTTTTCAAACACGCTCTAATAAAATTATAGACCGCATGAATGAAAGTGTATCTCCGCAGTTCTATCATTTATGCATCAGGTGGAGGCAATATGAAAAAGACAGACATGCTTGTTAATATGCTTGCTTCGGACATAAAAAACAAAGATATTCTTGAAGTTGCCTGTGGGACAGCGGATTTTTCTGTTTCAGCGACGCGAATTGCAAATCGTGTTTCTTGTATCGACCTTGACGATAGCAGGCTGAATAATCTGGTTGAACACAATCGTGTAACTTTTCAAATCATGGATGCCGCTAAAATGGCTTATGCCGATAATACATTTGACACAATAGTTATATATAATTCTTTATTCCATATCCGGATGCAATGGGATGACATAGAAAAAGAATGTAAGCGGGTTTTGAAAAACAAAGGGACAATCTACGTTGTTGGAACATGGAAGTTGGATACAAACTTAATGGTAGAACTTTTTGGTGATAATGCATTCTGGCGAGATGGTTTTCTGATCGCCAGAATAGTCAATATCTAAATTCCCAGATATTTATGCATTATCATTTATTAATGGTATCATTTTCCTTCACTGGAACATACAAGTAACAATATTCGTGAGTTCCATTTTCTGGTTTGAAAAACCATAATACTCAACGATTGGAAGCGTGTCATTGCCATAAGCATAGCCGAGTTCGGGGGCAATTTGCTCCCCGACCCAATGGTATGGAGGAATGCCGCCCGGCCATGGTTCGTGTCCGAGTGCTCGTGCGGTTTCGTCACATATTCTTATTCGCAAAAATTTTGCAGCGGGAATCTTGTAAATATCGTATGAATCAGGCTGAACATCAGTTTTGACAAGAAATCCAAACATTACGCCGCTGGGGCGTTCGCATGAAAGATAATTCAAACTCATGCAAATATCCCAGTTATCTTCACGGCTGTTTGGTATGTCGGAAACAGACATAAAAGCTTCCATAATTTTTTCAACATTCGGTTCATCAGTATTATTGTCTGCATAACCTATTTTTCCACACCAAACAGTGTCGCTCCATTCAATCAAATCAACAGTAATCCCATTATGGTCATAAGTTTTAATAATTTTTTCCTGCGGATGCTGTATACTTATTATGTCTTTTTCTACATAAAACTGAGTATCGTCTTTCATATTTGCTGTCTCCTTTGTGGGTTTATTCAAATGTCTTTTTTGCCCTGATAACGAGGTTTTACACAGTTATACTCACGACAGATGAAATCTGCCGTGAGTATCGCGCCAACCGCAGCCGCAAAGCGGCATATTTCCTTATGCGGTTGTGCGCATCACCTTATACTAAGCGGTCAGTTTTTCGACCGCCAGTATAGCTGTCACTGGCATTTTACCGCTAACAGTTTCTTGATATCTTCATAATGATCCTGGCAGGAAACCCGGTAATGTATCCAGCCGCCATCGTCACAGGGATATTTATTATCAATGCATTCCTGAGTATATTTTTTTAACTCTCCATAAATTGTTTCATATTGCGTATCTGCCAATCTCAACATAACTGTAAATGCACCAGCTTCAGCAAAGATATTACACATAAGCTTTTTCTTTTTATAATGTCCGATTCCCCAGCCGTATTTATTGCCATAAGGGAAAACCACCTTCTGTTCTGTATGAAAAGCAGCTGTCAGCCAATCGTTTATCATAGAAAAGCATTCTGCATTTTCTGAACAGTACGCTGTCATTTCCTCTATGGTTGGAATAACCTGCTTATCCAGCATTCTCTCGTACATAATCATCCTCCTAATACCAACTTCATTTGGTTCTGGCTTTACGCAAACTCGGATTTATTATGCCTTTATTGGGATATAATAGTCCATCTGTTCATGTCCCATTATTTTTTTCGCAAGTGGTGACTAATTATATTTCCTAATTCCGGACGTGACGTGTCACGATCAAATCCGTTTTCACTTAGAAACTGATCTATTTCTGTGTCCATAAGCTTTCTGTCTGTTTGCTGGTCTATATCGGTTGCTACAGCATAAAGACCGCCCTGGAAATCTATTATTTCAAATTCGTCCGGAACATTCATTCCATCTTCGTACATATACAGCCAAACAAAGCCTTCTCCTGCCCAATATAGGAAATCTTTTGGAAACAGACTGCGGCTTTGCGAAGATAACCATTCATCAAATGTATTGAATTGTCCCTCTCCGAACATACCGATTCCAGACGAAACCATCTTACAGGCTGGCATTTCATAAATTCTTACACCTTGCATTGTTATTCCTCCAATCTCGATTTGCTAGCTGTGCTGCTATGCCATATAATATACATATCTTGACACTTTTTGTAAAGTTTTTTCCTATATTTTCTATGCCTTAGAGTGTGGCTATGATTATGATTGCAGCAAAGATAAACATTCCTGCAGCAAATGAGACACTTGACGGTCTATGGCAAATAATTCTTGAAATAAGGATTTGAGTTCGGTTCTGGTAGATGGTTTATCCAACAGTTCATTAATGTTATGGGGCAGACAATAAAAAGTCTGTGGCGAAACACCTAAAAGCGCCCAAACCTGCCATGCCTGATAATGCATATAAAGCCAAGGATAGCCGGTCAAGAGCGGTCTCTGAAAATTCCTTTGCCATGTACGGTTTATTAAACGAATTACCAATTTCCTTATCGATCCAAAAATATGCGCAGCCTGTTATTGTGATTAAATATTGATATATTTTAAGGTGATGTTTATTGATAAAAGGTTCATCTCCACAATTGCCGCATCGTGTACAGTTACGCTGGTATTTGCCACAGAAGAAAGGGGTGTCCTCTGTGTAAGCATTCCGATATAAGAGAATGGAAGAAAGGGCGCGAAAAAATGAGTTCCTCTGTGCATTTACAGGAAAAGAGACTAAGTTTTCAATATATTTTGCCATTTGAACTTCTCCATAAAATTATTGGATAAATGTGTAAATTATTTAAAGTATAACGTAATTTGCATACCCAGGTCAACAAAAAATCTGCTTGTCCTTTGGTCTTTTTTCGGAATAGTGCCGTGTTTCACACGGTAATAAATATATTCAGATGTTTTAATATTTTAAATATCAGTTTTCGCTGTGCATCGCCCGGTAACCGATTAGCACTGTCCATACATAGGCACAGGTTTTAGGGATCATGAGCATGCCAATCATAGGAATGATATCCGCCCAGAGTACGACAGGAATATAAAAACCAAAACTGAGCACAATGGTCAGCCACATATAGCGGAAGGCAGTGTCATGCTGCCTTTTTGCCTCCTGGAAAAAGAGGAGAATAATCAGCAGACCAAGGAGCGCAAAGGGAATATTGCGGTAAATTCCCCATGACAATGGCGGATTTGCACGCAGCCACCCATTTTGCGGAAAAATGCACAGGATGATGCGGAGTGCGGACAAAAGGTATACGGCTGCTGTAATTCCCTTCTTTCCTGAAATGTGATAGCGGCTCCGCCACACATAGTACAGGAGAATGTAAAAAACAGTCATTGTGATGGAAGTGATAAGCTTACCGATGCCGAGGGCAGCGGTATAGTTTTCCAGTCCTGTGGTGCATAGTGCGAGTGCGCGCGGAACCAGATGGAAGGAATCGCCCAGTCCAAGCACGACTGCCATAATGCCAAACAGGCGGTATTGTGCGCGCCCGCCGCTTTTTCGCATCATGGTGATGCCAAGGGTGATAACAGTGATTAGATAAACTGCGTCAAACAAGGTTTCTGCGATAGCCTGCATAATGTTTCCTCCTAAATTAATTAAATTTTTTCATATCAGTTACGATGGACGGTTGTCAATAAATGGCCCGCCGGATGAGCTCCAGAATGCCGCTGTCGTCGTAATTCTGGCATATCAATGCGGAAATGATCAGTGCGAATACAATATCTACGAATTTCTGCGTTGTCAGGACATCATTAAAAGCGTCCCGGCGGATAGCCTTGTCTTTTTCCAAAATTCGAAATAGTTCAGTCTGGATATGTTCCCATGACTGTGCCATCAGCCGCTGTCCGTCAGCCTTGCCGCCATCCAGGAAGTGCATGGAATGTGAGGCAAAAAAGCCCGGATATTTTTCGGAGCCTTTTTTGATGCAGTCAAAAATCCATCTGACGCAGCCAGAAAAGCTGTCAAATTCAGCCTGTTGTTCCGAAAAGTGAAAGATGTCGCACCAGATACTTTCCACAGTGGCAGCAACCAATTCGGACTTAGACGCAAAATAATTATAAATGGAACCCACGGAAACACCGCAGGCTGCGGCGACAGTCCGGACATTGACAGCTGACCAGCCCTGTGCTGTCACCAGCTGCCTGCTCTTCTCCAAAATAGTCTCTTTGGAAGTGATAATGGTATTCATTTCGTGTCCCTCCTTATGATACTGAACAATGTTCATTATGACGCTGTCGGGCAGAATTGTCAAGACGTTTATGAAAACACTTTTTAAGCCCGAATTGGTTTTACTTGCAGGAATTAAGGACAAATGCTATGATAAATATTGATATATAAGAATCTTTTTTTAAAGAACTGTAATAATAGAGAACTGTAGGAAGAGAACTGGATAGAGTACGAAAGGAGAAGGATGGTAACAAGGATGAAAAGGAAAATGTATTATGTGCTATTTTTATTATATGTCATTGTGGTGTTTTTTGTCTTGTATCTGAACGGGGTATTTACAGGAGAATGGGAAGCTTCTGTAAATTTGGTCATTAACATCGGTTTTTTGATGATAATCGGGATTCTCTTTGGCATATCCTCCATCAGTTTTGGCAGACTGAACCAGGTTACGGATGAGCTGGATGATGTCAGGCTGCGTCTGCGGGAGGAATATAAGGAGGCAGATGGGAAAAACCTTTGGGCAAAATACAAAGATGATGCAGCGTTTTTTGAGGGAAAGGAATTGCAGGATGCGTTCAATAAGTACCGCCTTCGGATAAAGGCTTCAAGGACAAAGCGGGGCGCCGCATCCTCCTGTGACCTGGAAGAGTATGTCAATGAAGACTTTTTGGACCGGGTAGGCATGAATTTTTTTAATTCCAGTGTTCCGGGGACACTTACGGGCATGGGGATTCTGGGAACATTCCTTGGCTTGTCCATGGGGCTTGGCGCTTTCAGCGGGGATGATATTTTTACAGTATCTGACAATGTGGGCTCGCTGCTTTCTGGTATGAAAGTGGCATTTCACACTTCGGTATATGGAATCTTTTTTTCACTGGTGTTTAATATCATTTACCGGAGTCTGATGTCGGATGCATATCAGACGCTGGATGAATTTTTAAATGTGTTCCGCCAGACGACGCAGCCGTTTGCCATGAACGACGATGAAACTGCTGCAACCATGCTTGTTTATCAGGCAGGAATGGCAAGCTCCCTAAAGCAGATGCTGGAAGTGATGAAAGGCAATGCGGTGGAGCAGACAGCAGGCGTGGGGCAAATCGTGGATAAATTTACGCAGCAGATGCATGCGGCGCTGGATACGGATTTTAAGAAGCTTGGAAATGTTTTGAAGAGTGCGGGAGAATCACAGGCTGTCAGCGCGGCAAATGTAGCGGAGATGGTGGAAGCAGTCACAACCCTGGTGGAAGTAAACCGCAGTGCGCAGGAGGCGCTTTCCAGTGTCATGGAAAGGCAGGAGATGTTTGCGAAACAGCTTGAGGACCAGAAGAAAATGCTGGCGGATTTGTGCAGTGACATGAGCGATGAGATTAGCAGTCAGATATACACATTTGAGCAGATGAGGAATTTGTATGAAAAATAGGCGAAGAAACAGAAAGGTTTACGCAGAGCACAGCTACTGGCAGTCTTATTCGGATATGATGGCGGCTCTTTTGCTGATATTTATATTGCTGATAGCGATTACCCTCGCGATATACAGGCAGAAAACAAGTGACCTTGACCGGACAAGGCTTGAACTCAGCACGGCACAAAGCAGGCTGGACGAGACAATAGCGGATTTGGAATTTTCCAAGGCGGAGCTGGAAAAGTCAAATGAGGAGCTTGCATTATCATTGGCGGAATTACAGCAGGCTTATGAACAGGCGGCTCTGACGCAGGAAGAACTGAACAATGCTTACCTGGAAATTGAAAATGCGAGACAGGAGCTGACCACGACAAAGCAGGAGCTGCAGGATATTGTCGGCATCCGCACGGATATTATCGGGGCGCTGCAGTCTGCTTTCAGCAATTCGACGATGAAAGTGGATGCGCAGACAGGCTCCATCACGTTTTCATCGGATGTGCTTTTCCGCTATAATAGCGCTTTGCTCACAGCAGAAAGTAAGGAGACACTGGAAAACATTATTCCAAGGTATCTGGGAGTGCTGCTTCAGGAGCAGTTCCGCGATTATATCGCCGAGATTATTATTGAGGGACATACGGACACGGACGGAAGCTACCAGAGCAATATGGAGCTGTCCTATGAGCGGGCGAATGCAGTGGCGGATTTCTGCCTGGACAAAAACAACGGACTGAGCGAGACAGAGATTACACAGCTGCAAAAGCTTCTGACTGTCAATGGAAAATCGTGGAGTAATCCGGTTTACCAGAAGGACAGCGAAGGAAATTCTACTGAAGTGGTGGATATGGCGGCTTCGAGGAGGGTAGAGATTAAGTTTCGGTTGAAGGAAGATGAAATGATCAAGAAGATTGCGGGGATATTGGCGCAGGAATAAATGTAAATTGATAGACTTTACTATCTAAGTATGTTATACTAAGGACAGCACGACAATGTGTCTGTAATTGGGAGGTGATACAATGCCTAGTATGTCAGATATTGTAAAAGATTCAGTTGTTGAGTTTTCAAGACTGCAAAATTGGATGTTATCGGCAAAAGAGAGCAATGATACAAACACATATAATATGATGCATGACCGTTATATTGAACTGAAGGTAATACTTGCAGCTGCAGGTGTTAATATTACAGAATTAGACAAGATTAAAGAATAATAAATTTAAAATTTATCTTGACATATTCTGTCAGAGTGTATATTATAATTATAAATTAAATACCGACACGAAACTAATGACCAAGAGGAGTACATGTGTTAGGAGATTCACAGAGAGCTGCAGGCGGTGGGATTGCAGTATTCAATAAGGCATGGAATGGACTTGGGAAGGTGGGAGCAAAGAGCCCTTTTATCAAAAGTGGCTTGAGTAATGCCCAACGGGATTTCCGCTCGTTATCAAGGGAAAGCGCATGATGGTGCGTGTGTAGAGAGGGTGTATTTTTGATATGCCAAGTTAGGTGGTACCGCAGAAGTTGAGAGCTTTTGTCCTAGTAGAGATATTAGGACAGAAGCTTTTTTTATGCGCAGGGGTGCGTAAGGAAATTAGCAGCTTTGCTGCACGCACCCCGCGCGGCGAGTAGGGAAGGTGGCTCCTCCCTACTCGATTGCGCAGCACCGTGCATGTTGTGAAAGAAGAAAGGATGGTGCAGTTATGATAAGACCGACTTATGAGGAAGTAAAACAGTATGAGAAGGAATATACATACATTCCGGTGTGTAAGGAGCTTTTGGCGGACGACATTACGCCGATTCTGATGCTCAGGAAACTTGCGGCGCTCGATGAACAGTATTTTCTGCTGGAAAGTGTCGAGGGAGGGAGCCTTGGCAGATATTCTTTTCTGGGATTTCACCCGAAGCTTACGGTATCCTGCAAAGGCGGAAGAACCAAGGTAAAGGAAAACGGCATGGTGCGCATCATACCGGGAACGCCCAAGGAAGCATTGCAGACAATCCTTGCATCCTGCCGTTCGCCACGGATTGAAGGGCTGCCCACATTTACAGGCGGTCTGGTCGGATATTTTGCGTATGAGATGATACAGTATGCGGAGCCGAAGCTCCGGATAAAGCAGAGCGATGTGAACGACTTTGAACTGATGATGTTCGACAAGCTGATTGCATTTGACCAGCTCCATCATAAGCTTTGCATCATCACCAATGCGAAGGCGCAGGAGGGTGAGGAAGGCTACAAAAAGGCGGTTGCGGAGCTGGAAGCATTTGTGGAAACCCTGCGGATTACAGATCCGGTGCCATATGAGGAGCCACAGCCGGCGCCGGAATTTACCTGCAACCTTTCCAGGGAGGAATACTGTGAAATGGTTGAGCGGACGAAGCATTATATCAAGGAGGGTGATATTTTTCAGGGTGTGGTATCCCGGCGGTTTGAGGCAGATTATGACGGAAGCCTGCTCAATGCGTACAGGGTGCTGCGAACCACCAATCCGTCGCCATATATGTATTATATCAATCTGAAAAATATGCAGATTGCCGGGACTTCGCCGGAGACAATGGTGAAGCTTACAAACGGAAAACTGATGACATTTCCGGTGGCAGGGACACGAAAGCGGGGCGCGGACAGGGAAGAAGACCGCGCGCTGGAACAGGAACTTCTGACAGATGAAAAAGAGTGCGCAGAACACAATATGCTGGTGGATTTGGCGCGGAACGATATCGGGAGGATTGCAGAGTACGGCAGCGTCAAAGTGGAGGATTACATGGCGGTTCATCGGTTTTCCAAGGTCATGCACATTGCAAGCACCGTCACCGGAACGCTTGCAGCGGATAAGACCTGCGGCGATACCATAGAGGCACTGCTTCCGGCGGGAACGCTTTCCGGCGCACCGAAGTTCAGGGCATGTGAGATTATTGATGAGCTGGAGCCAGTGCCGCGGGGCGTGTACGGCGGTGCAATCGGCTATCTTGATTTCAGCGGGAACCTGGATGTATGTATCGCCATCCGTACAGCAGTCAAAAAAGGGAAAAAGGTGTATGTGCAGGCAGGCGCCGGAATTGTTGCGGATTCCGTGCCTGAGAATGAATATCAGGAGTGCGCGAACAAGGCAGGCGCCGTGATTGAGGCAATCTCCATGGTTCAGGAAATCTGCTGAGATAATATCAGGTGAAACAGAGGAGGGGATAGTGTGAAAAATAAATTTTTCACACGCAAATTTGTGCCTGCGGCTCAAAGTTTGCAGGCTGTAAGAAAGGCATGGTGATTAAAATGATACTGCTGATTGACAATTATGACAGTTTTTCATTTAACTTAGTGCAGATGATTGGGGAACTGCTGGGAGAACAAAAAGAGCCGGAGGAGCTTCGTGTAATCCGGAATGATGCACTTACAGTGGCGCAGATTATGGCACTGGCACCGACGCATATCGTGCTTTCGCCGGGACCCGGAAAGCCATCTGATGCAGGCGTGTGCGAGGCGCTCATCAAGGAGGCAAATGGCAAAATCCCGCTGCTGGGCGTCTGTCTGGGGCATCAGGCAATCTGTGAGGCATTTGGCGGCAGGATAACCTATGCGCCGGAGCTGATGCATGGAAAACAGAGTGTGGTAAAGGCGGACAATGAAAGCCTGTTATTCCAGGGGCTTCCGGAGAAATTGAAGGTTGCAAGGTACCATTCGCTGGTCGCGGACAAAAACAGCATTCCGGATGCGCTCACCGTCACAGCGGTCGATGAAAAGGGTGTGGTGATGGCAGTACAGCACAAAGACAATCCGGTTCATGGTGTACAGTTTCATCCGGAGTCGATTATGACACCGCTTGGGAAACAGATGATAGAAAACTTTTTGAAGTGACATCATTTGCTGGCGGCAAAACAAAAATAAGGGATATGAAAAAATAAGAAAGGTGGATTATAAAAATGATTGTGGAAGCGACAAAAAAATTAGTGGAAAATATTGATTTGACAGCTGATGAAGCAGGGCAGGTGATGGATGAAATCATGAGCGGGGAGGCAGAGCAGATTAACATGGCATCGTTTCTCACCGCGCTCCGCATGAAGGGAGAGACCGTCGAGGAAATTACTGCGTTTGCAAAGGGCATGAGAAAACATGGCACAAAGGTTCCTGTCAGCGGTGATGTGCTTGAGATAGTCGGAACAGGCGGCGACGAGGCGAACTCCATCAACATCAGCACGGCAGCGAGCATTGTCGCGGCTGCTGCGGGGTATAAGGTGGCAAAGCATGGAAACAGGAGCGTTTCAAGCAAAAGCGGGGCGGCTGACTGCCTCGAAGCACTCGGCGTCAAGCTGGATTTGGAGCCGGAGAAAAACGCGGAGGTACTTGAAAAGGGAAATATCTGCTTTATGTTTGCGCAGAAATATCATGCGGCGATGCGCTTTGTGGGGCCGGTGAGAAAAAGAATCGGGCTCAGGACAGTGTTTAACATTCTTGGACCGCTTGCAAATCCGGCGGGTGCGAATGCGGAGCTGATGGGCGTGTACAGCGAGGATTTGGTGGAGCCGCTGGCGCATGTGCTGGGCAACCTCGGCGTGAAGCGCGCGCTGGTCGTGTACGGACAGGACAGACTTGACGAGATTTCCGTAAGTGCACCGACAACCTGTGTGGAGGTCAGGGATGGCAAATATGAAAAGTATGAGATTACGCCGGAGCAGTTTGGGTTCCATAGATGCCAAAAGAGTGACCTGACAGGCGGGGATGGCTTTGAAAATGCAAAAATTCTGGAACAGATTTTAAAGGGTGAGTGCACGGATGCAAAGGCAGACGCAGTGATTTTAAATGCCGGCGCGGGCATCTATCTGATGGGCGGCGCCCCTTCCATCGCGCAGGGAGTGGAAATCGCACGAAAGACTATTCAGAGCGGAAAAGCATATGAGACGCTGCAAAATTTTGTAAAGCTCACAAATGAATAATATGAGGAGGATACTGTAAAAAATAAATTTTTCACAGGGCATATTTGTGCATACGCCCAAATTCGCAGACTTTGGCAGGAATGGAGGATTATTATGATACTTGACGATTTGGCAGCCGCATCCAGGGCAAGGGTGGCGCGCAAGAAAAAGGAGTTACCGCTTGAGGAAGTAAGAATCAGGGCGGAAAAACTTGCGGCAGGCGAGGGAAGATTTACATTTCCTTTTGAGAAAGCGATTGCAAAAAAGGACGTTCGTTTCATCTGCGAGGTCAAAAAGGCATCTCCTTCAAAGGGCGTTATCGCAGAGGATTTTCCGCATCTGGACATTGCGCTCGACTATGAAAGCGCCGGGGCAGACTGTATCTCTGTGCTGACAGAACCCGACTATTTCAAGGGTGACGACAGATTTTTAAAGGAAATCAGCAATACCGTTTCATTGCCGACCCTCCGCAAGGATTTTACGGTTGACCCCTATCTGATTTATGAGGCAAAGCTGCTGGGGGCGTCCTGTGTCCTGCTGATTGCGGCGCTTCTTGATACAGATGCCATCAGGCAGTACAAGGCAGTGTGTGACGGGCTGGGCTTGTCGGCGCTCGTGGAGGCACACGATGAGCGTGAACTGTACAGTGCGCTCGATGCGGGGGCGCGGCTGGTCGGCGTAAACAACAGGGATTTGCGGACATTCACAGTCGATATTCAGAACAGCATACGGCTTAGAAAGCTGGTGCCGGAAAATATCCTGTTTATCGCGGAGAGCGGCATTCAGGATGCCGGGGACATACAGGCACTGCGGGATGCCGGGGTGGACGGTGTGCTGATTGGGGAGACACTGATGTGCAGCAGCGATAAGGCAGATATGATTCGAAAATTAAAAGGAATATAAGCATATGGCAAAAGTAAAGATTTGCGGTTTAAGGACACTGGCGGATGTGGAGCTTGTCAACCGGTATCAGCCGGAGTATGCCGGGTTTGTGTTTGCAAGTACCAGACGGTTTGTCACGGATGAACAGGCGCTTTTGATGCGGAAAAAACTTGCAGACAGCATTCAGGCGGTGGGCGTTTTCGTGGATGAACCGATGAAGCATGTTGTTCAATTATGTGACATGGGTGTAATAAATGTTGTGCAGCTTCATGGAAATGAGACCGAGGATTATATTCGGGCGTTAAAACAAAAAACTGACATATGCGTCATAAAAGCAGTCCGCGTCCAGAGAGCGGAACAGGTGATGGAGAGTATGTCGTCAGTGGCTGATTTTATGCTGTTTGACACATACAAAAAAGGAATGCCCGGCGGTACAGGGGAGCGGTTTTCACTGGAACTATTGCAGGAAGGCCTTGCAAAACTGCGTGAAAGGAACTGTACGATAAAGCCTTATTTTCTTGCAGGAGGGCTTGACTGCGGGAATGTGGCGCAGGTAATCCGGCAGACAGACTGCTATGCCGTCGATGTCAGCACTGGCGTTGAGACAGACGGTGTAAAGGATGAAATGAAGGTAAAAAGGTTTCTGGAGTGCGTCAGGAAAAGGAGGAAATGAAAAAATGGAAGCAAAAAAAGGCAGATATGGCTTGTACGGAGGACAATACATACCGGAAACACTGGTTCCGGCAGTGCAGGAAGTAGAGCAGGCATACGAAACATGCAAAAATGATCCTGTATTCCAGGCGGAGTTAAAGGATTTAATGGAAAATTATGCAGGCAGACCCTCGCTTTTATACTATGCGGAAAAAATGACAAAGGATCTGGGCGGGGCAAAAATTTATTTAAAGCGGGAGGACTTAAATCACACCGGTTCCCACAAAATCAACAATGTGCTCGGACAGGTGCTTTTGGCAAAGAAGATGGGCAAGAAACGCGTGATTGCCGAGACAGGCGCCGGACAGCACGGCGTAGCGACAGCTACTGCGGCAGCGCTGATGGGACTGGAATGTGAGATTTTCATGGGAAAGGAGGACACGGACAGACAGGTGCTCAACTGTTACAGGATGGAGCTTCTGGGCGCGAAAGTACATCCGGTGACTTCGGGAACCATGACCCTCAAGGATGCAGTCAACGAGACAATGCGCGAGTGGGCGTCGCGAATGGATGACACGCTGTATGTGCTGGGTTCCGTCATGGGACCGCACCCGTTTCCAATGATTGTGCGCGATTTTCAGAAGATTATCGGGGAAGAAATCAAGGAACAGCTCATGGAGAAGGAGGGAAAGCTGCCTGATGCAGTGATTGCCTGTGTGGGCGGCGGAAGTAATGCGATGGGTTCTTTCTACGAATTTATACCTGACACAAGTGTCAGATTAATTGGCTGTGAAGCAGCGGGACTTGGCGTTGACAATCCCAAAAACGCGGCGACCATCGCAAATGGCAGCGTCGGTATATTCCATGGCATGAAGTCCCTGTTCTGTCAGGATGAATATGGGCAGATAGCGCCTGTCTATTCAATATCGGCGGGGCTGGATTATCCCGGTATCGGGCCGGAGCATGCCAACTTAAATGAGACAGGGCGCGCGCAGTATGTGCCAATTACCGACGAGGAGGCAGTGGAGGCATTTGAATATTTATCAAGGACAGAGGGGATTATTCCGGCGATAGAGAGCGCGCACGCGGTTGCCTACGCAAAAAAAATAGCGCCGGAATTTGAAAAAGACCAGATTATTGTCGTCACCATTTCCGGACGCGGGGATAAGGATGTAGCGGCAATTGCAAGGTACAGGGGCGTGGAGATTTTTGACTAAGAAATAAAATGATTAAAATAATGAAAGGAGCAGTAAAAATGAGCAGAATCAGCAAAGCATTTGAAAATAAAAAGGCATTTATCGCATTTGTGACAGGGGGCGACCCGGATATCGAGACGACGGAGGCACTGATTCCGCAAATGGCGGCAGCAGGCGCGGACTTAATCGAGATTGGGATTCCTTTTTCGGATCCGATAGCCGAAGGTGTTGTCATTCAGGCGGCAGACGAGCGTGCATTAAAGGCAGGGACGACAACTGACAAACTGTTTGACATGGTGAAACGCGTGCGAGGGAAAGTAGATGTCCCGCTCGTGTTTATGACCTATGTCAACCCTGTCTACACATACGGCACGGAGCGGTTTGCAAAAAGGTGCGCCGAGTGTGGCATCGACGGGATCATTGTTCCCGATGTGCCATTTGAGGAGAAGGAGGAGGTAAACGGCGCCTGCGAGGCGGCAGGAATCGAACTGATATCCATGATTGCCCCTACCTCAAAGGAGCGCATAGACATGATTGCGCGTCAGGCAAAAGGCTTCCTCTACTGTGTGTCGTCCCTTGGCGTCACCGGAGTCCGAAGTAAAATCACGACGAATATTAAGGAAATGATAGATCATGTGAAAAAGGCGTCTGACATTCCGTGCGCCATTGGATTTGGCATCGCGACGCCGGAGCAGGCGCATGATATGGCATCCGTATCGGACGGTGCGATTGTGGGAAGCGCCATTGTCAGGCTGATTGCGCAGAACGGAAAAAACTGTATCGACCCGGTCTGCCAGTATGTGCGTGAGATGAAAGCGGCTGTGGCTTCGGCATAGCGCATGTAAACTTTTTGAATGCGTGCGCCGATATAACTTACAGATGTTACACTGGCGGTCGAAAAGACTGGCCGCCTAGAGCGTGTTTGATTCGCACAAGCGCATAAGGAACTATGCCGCTTTTTGGCGGCGGCCTTATTTTACACAGGAGGGAAAAATGGTTATAACGGAAACGATTCAAAAAAGTATGCAGCGTGCACAGGAGGATATCAGGAGAAATGCAAAGGAATACAGACGCCAGTGTGCTGAAAAGACGGGACAATCACAGGGAGATTATTATGAGCAGGCCGGCGATAATGAATTTTATTGCTTCACCTATGACAAGGATTTGGTACAGGAAGCAATGAATCTGGGAATGCGGGGAGACTATCTTCGTGAGATGCAGGCTAAAAAGAAAGAGTATGAAAAAGGGGTATACACGCAGGGAAGCAGGCACGATTTTTCGACAGATGTAATGGGAAGTCTCTATGCGTATTCTGAGTTGTATCAGGAGATTGTCAACGGTCATGCCGACGGAACCAGAAAGCGGTACCAGTATGACCAGGATGCAGGAAAAATGAGAGAAATGACAGTGGAGGAGGAACTTTCGTTACTGAATCAGGATTATGAACAGCTTATTTCCATGAAAATGTTGGCCATAACATCGCAGATGATTGCACAGGAAAATCTGAAATTTTACAATCAGCCCCATATTGCCGAACAGTATAATAGACAGCAGGTTACGGCGTATATAGCAGACAGCGGTGCAGCGATTCGGAACCATTTTGTCAGCCAATATGATACCAACCCCGCACAGGCGGTTAGAAATATTAAAAGCATGGTTCTGGATGTGCTGCATGGGAATAAAGGCATGTTTGATTACTGTACAGCGTTAAATGCACAGATTGAATATATGAGCGGAAATTCGTATAAAAGGCGTTAAATCCGCCACAAAGCGGTTTTGCATGGCTTGATGCCTGTAATAGTGACTTGGAATGGTATCGAAAAAGAATTGACTTCACATACAAATAATACTATAATAGTAATATTAAAGTAAACTTTTTAGAAAAATTCTATGAAATTTCCTAAATAAAGGAAAAGATTGGAGTATACAGTATGAAAAAATTGGAAGAATACGTAAGAGCGATACCTGACTTTCCGGAACCCGGCATTATTTTCCGCGATGTGACAAGTGTCCTGCAGGATGCGGACGGACTGCATCTTGCCATTGAGACCATGCAGGACATGGTGAAGGATCTGGAGTATGATGTCGTGGCAGGAGCCGAGTCGAGGGGATTTATTTTTGGTACCCCGATTGCCTATAACAACCACAAACCCTTTGTCCTGATACGGAAAAAGGGAAAGCTCCCGAGGGAGACCGTTTCCATAGACTATGACCTGGAATACGGCAAAGCAACCATAGAGATGCATAAGGATTCCATTCAGCCGGGACAAAAGGTTCTGGTAGTCGATGACCTGATTGCGACCGGAGGTACGACAGAAGCCATGATCAAGCTGATTGAGTCACTTGGCGGTGAGGTAGTGGGTGTCGTTGTGCTGATGGAGCTTGCCGGACTCAAGGGAAGGAAGCGGATAGCAGGCTACAGACTTGACGCAGCGATAACCTACGAGGGCAAGTAGGAAGCGGATTGTATAAATATTTTGTTGGATATGGCTGGTGATGCGAAGTGACAGATGAGAAACAGACAAGAACAGGAGCATATGAGGACTCCCTTATCATAAACGGAAGTAAGGCTGGACCCAGAAAAACGGACGAACGGAAAATCGAATATATCAAGGAATTTCAAAGCCCCGATGAATTATATCAGGGGCTTATTCGACGTGTGCATAAATATCATCCGTCCGATGATATCTCGATGATTGACAAGGCATACAGGACTGCCTGCGTCGCGCACAAGGATCAGGTCAGAAAGTCAGGGGAGCCGTACATTGTCCATCCGCTGTGTGTGGCAATCATACTCGCGGATCTGGAGCTTGACAAGGAGACCATTATCGCAGGGCTTCTGCATGATGTCGTGGAAGACACCATTATGACCAATGATCAGCTCAGGGAGGAGTTTGGACCGGATGTGGAGCTCCTTGTTGACGGTGTCACCAAATTGGAGCAGCTTCAGTATACAGGGGACGCTGCGCCCGATTTACAAAAAAGCCGCGAGGAGCTTCAGGCAGAGAACCTGCGGAAAATGTTTCTTGCGATGACAAAGGATATCCGCGTGATTCTGATTAAACTGGCTGACCGTCTCCACAATATGCGTACATTGAAATACAAATCGCCGGAGAGCCAGAAGCGCATTGCGCGGGAGACGCTTGACATCTATTCACCACTTGCGGAGCGGCTCGGTATTTCCAAGATTAAAATTGAGCTGGACGATTTATCCTTGAAATACCTGGAACCGGAAGCGTATTATGACCTGGTGGAAAAAATTGCACTGCGGAAGGACGCGCGGGAGAAATATGTGCAGGACATTGTGGACGAAGTGACAGAGCATATCACGGACGCAGGGATTGATGCCCAGATTGACGGAAGAGTGAAGCACTTTTTCAGCATTTACAAAAAGATGAAAAATCAGGGGAAAACCATCGACCAGATTTTTGACCTGTTTGCAGTGCGCATCATTGTCGATTCGGTCAAGGACTGCTATGCAGCGCTTGGTGTGATTCACGAGATGTATAAGCCCATGCCCGGACGGTTTAAGGATTATATCGCCATGCCTAAGGCAAACATGTACCAGTCGCTTCACACGACGCTGATTGGTTCGATGGGCGTGCCGTTTGAGATACAGATACGGACGTTTGAGATGCACCGGGTTGCGGAGTACGGCATTGCCGCGCACTGGAAATATAAGGAAGCAAGCGACGGCAAGGTGTCGAGCGGCGGCGAGGAGGAAAAGCTGGCGTGGCTCAGCCAGATTCTTGAGTGGCAGAAGGACACCTCCGACAACAAGGAATTCATGAAGCTCTTAAAGAGCGATTTGGATTTATTTTCAGACCATGTATACTGTTTCACCCCGGCAGGCGATGTGAAGAATCTGCCTGCGGGCTCTACCCCGATTGATTTTGCATACAGTGTCCACAGCGCAGTCGGCAATAAAATGATAGGTGCCAGGGTAAATGGCAAGCTTGTCACAATTGACTATCAGATAAACAACGGCGACTGTATTGAGATTATGACATCCCAGAACTCCAAAGGACCAAGCCGTGACTGGCTGAATATCGTCAAATCGTCACAGGCAAAAAACAAGATTTCGCAGTGGTTCAAGAGTGAGCTGAAAGAAGACAACATTATTAAGGGACGCGAGCTTTTCCAGAACTATTGTAAATCTAAAAATGTAAATCTGGTGGAAATACTGACGGCGGAGCTGCAAAGGGCAGTGATGCACAAGTATGGCTTTAATGACTGGGATGCAGTGCTCGCCGCAATCGGACATGGCGCCCTCAAGGAAGGGCAGGTCATCAACCGCATGCAGGAGCTGTACGCAAGGGAGCACAAGAAGCAGGCAACAGATGAGGAACTGCTTGCCCAGATACAGGAAAATAATGCGAATAAGCTGATGAAGCCCAAGGGCAAGACTGGTATTACGGTCAAAGGGATTCATGATGTGGCAGTGCGGTTTTCCCGCTGCTGTGCGCCAGTGCCCGGTGATGAGATTGTCGGATTTGTTACGCGCGGGCGCGGTGTCTCCATCCACAGGACAGACTGCATCAACATTATGAGTCTGTCAGAGATCGACCGTTCCAGGCTGATTGACGCGGAATGGCAGCCTGAGGAAGCAGCAGAGCGGAATGAGAAATATCTGACGGAAATTGTGATTTATGCGCAGAACAGGAGCGGTCTGCTGGCGGATATCACAAAGACACTGTCAGAGAAAAACATTGATATCCGTTCTGTGAACACCAGGACAAATAAGCAGGATATTGCATCGATTGCAATGACGTTTGAGATAACCGGCAGGGAAGAGCTGCAAATGGTTGTCGATAAGCTACGGCTGATTGACAGCGTGATTGATATTGAAAGGACGACAGGATGATATGGCAGATTTAAAAGTAAAGAGAAGGGTACTTAGTGCCTGCCAGACCAATTGCTATTATGTGTACAGGGAAGGTGCGGATGAAATCGTGATTGTTGACCCGGGGGATAACGGGGAGGTTGTGTATGACGATGTGAAAAGTCTTGGGTTTGACAAGATTGCGGGCATTCTGCTGACGCATGGGCACGGAGACCATACAGGCGGCGCTTTAAAGCTCAAGGAGCTTAGTGGTGCAAAAATATATGCCTATGAGGACGAGGCGGAGATTTTAAAAGATCCGGAAAAGAACTTGTCAGGATGGTTTGGAAAGGCATATGGTTTTGAGGCAGACGAATATTTTCATGACAGACAGACCTTTACCATGGCGGACGTGGCGTTCGAGGTGCTCCATACGCCGGGGCATACGAAAGGCGGGTGCTGTTTTTACGCCGCGGAGGATAAAATCTTGTTTTGCGGCGATACAATTTTCAACTGTTCTGTCGGAAGAACTGATTTTTATTCCGGCTCCATGAGACAGCTCGGTGATTCGATTCGCGAGAGAATTATGACACTTCCCGACGATGTGAAACTCTACTCAGGGCATGGGGACGCAACGACGGTTGGATATGAGCGAAAAAATAATCCATGCCTGGGATAGGCAATGCCTATTCTGGGCATGGATTTTTTCTGTTGTGCATCAGGTTTTCTGCATTTGCAGGGAAAACTGTCCTGTATTGAGCAGGAGGAACGGCAGCATTATTTATTTGCAGAAAGTGAAGTTTGAAAATTTGGTATGCGTGCCGGAGCACGTAAGGGGATAAGGATGATAAATATATATACAAACAAGGAAAATTACCAGTATGATTTACATGCGCTGATGAAGTCGTTTTATCCGGAGCATGATGTGCGGGTGTATGCAGAGGCAGAACAAAACGAGCATCAGGACAGCGGCAGTCATGCGACCGTACATCTTTTTGACAACAGCATGAAGGTAGTGATTGACATAGACGGCAGGAAGGAGTATGTGCATACATATCAAAATGACACAGATGTCACAAAAAAGGAGCGCAAGCTCTCGATTTATCAGGACTTGTGCGACTACACAGGGAAGACGCTTCCGTGGGGGAACCTCACGGGCATCCGCCCCACAAAGCTTGCCATGGGAATGCTGGCAGAAGGGAAGGAGGATACGGAGATTGCCGCTTGGCTGAAAGCGACACACGCAGTCAGTGATGAGAAAGCAAAGCTGAGCATTGATATTGCAAGGCGCGAGAAAGCAATCCTTGACAGGATTCATTATGCAGACGGCTATAGCATTTATATCGGTATTCCGTTCTGTCCTACAACCTGCCTGTACTGCTCCTTCACATCCAATCCAATTGCAGTGTGGCGCAAACGGGCAGCAGAATATCTTCAGGCGCTTTTTCAGGAAATAGATTTTGTTGCAAAAATATACAGGGATAAAATTTTAGACACCGTCTATATTGGCGGCGGAACGCCGACGACACTGGAGGCAGAGGAGCTGGACAGGCTGTTGCAGCATGTACGTGACCGGCTTGATTTTCAGCATGTAACAGAGTTTACCGTGGAAGCGGGGCGGGCAGACAGCATCACGAGGGAAAAACTTGATGTGCTGAAAAAGCATGGAGTGACCCGTATCTCGGTGAACCCGCAGACGATGAAGGACGAGACGCTCAGGTACATTGGCAGGCAGCACACAGTGGCACAGGTAAAGGATGCGTTCTGGCTTGCGCGGGAGGCAGGCTTTGACAATATTAATATGGACATTATCTTAGGGCTTCCCGGAGAGCTGGAAGCCGATGTGCAGCACACGATTGACGAGATTGTAAAGCTGAATCCTGACAGCCTGACGGTACATTCGCTTGCAGTCAAGCGGGCATCGAAGCTCAGTCAGTGGATTGAAGAACACGGCATTGCAATGCTTCGAAATACGGACAGCACGATGAAAATCGCGCAGAATGGTGCCGATGCACTGAATATGAAGCCCTATTATCTTTATCGTCAGAAAAACATGTCGGGAAATTTTGAGAATGTCGGGTATGCGAGGGAAGGGAAGTATGGGATTTACAATATTCTGATCATGGAGGAGAAACAGACCATAGTTGCCTGCGGAGCCGGGAGCATATCGAAAAGGGTATACCCTGACGGACGTATCGAGAGATGCGAAAATGTCAAGGATGTGGCTTCTTTCATAGAAAGAATCGACGAGATGATTGAGAGAAAACGGAAACTTCTTGAGGATTAAAAAGAGTTTTTGTTGTACATCAAAATAGGGTGGTACATCAATTGTGCATCAATTTTTCACCCAATAGTACTGTATAATACTTGATGATGTAGAGGAACAACCTAATAAGCGTCTAAAGGACAAACTTATTTTAACGAATAAGGATGTCCTTTTTTTGTTATAGTCAATCATCAAAGAATGGAGGAAAAGACATGAGTAGTACAGCGTTAGGAGCAGAGAAAGCGATTATTTTTATCAGCGATGCACATGAAAAATTCTACTACGAGAAATTGAAAGAGGTCAGGTATCAGGACGTGTACCACAAAGCGCTTGTATATTGTCTTGGTATCAGTGATGACACAAGAAGGAACATTTACAGTATCTATGATTTTAAGACAGGCTGCGTGAAAACGGAGTGCCTGCATGAAGGCTGGCAGACCAGCGGGAGCGTGAAAGTAGTCAGGATGGCGTATAACCTTTACTGCAACGGTACGCCGAGTGTCCTTGATTACGATGATGCGGAGGAACAGGTGGGCGAGTGCAGACTTTATACAGTGGAGGAATTATTCTGCTGTGCCTATGCACCTTATTTTTGGCAGGCGGTACAGATACGGTATCCGGAATACGCAACGTATAACCATGATCTGTACGCCATGTTCGGAGGACGGGATTGATGTTAAAAGTCAGGCTTATGGGAACAAAGAACGATATTAAGTGGTTCGGGAAGATTTTACAGAGGAACCCGAAAATCGAAGTGACGGAGTTTTCCGATATGTTCCCAAACAAAGGGACAAAGAAATATTACAGGACTTATCTGGAAGTCAGGAAAAGCAACGTTTGAAGATGAACGGAACTGTAAAGCTGCCACAAGAAATCAGCGGCTTGCTGTTATCCACTCACTCTTTAGCTTTTTAATGGTAGAAGAACCACAGTACATGCAGCAAAGCCAGAAAATCCTGGCCATTCCTATGAAAAAAACGGATAACCCACCATTGTAGAAAGCAGAGGATCAGTTCTCTGTCCACTTTTGCAACCGTTAGTTTTTCTGGAGGAAGATTCTCCCGGTCTCTGCAGTACCTTAAAAATAAAGAGAATGAATCACTGTATGTCAACTAAGCATTACATTTACTGCCGACCTGGCCCGCACGCATTGTATGATTTATGGTTGGTTTTTCATAACAGCTCAAAGATGCCATGAAATCTAAAACATCTTTAAGGGACAATGTATCCAGAGAAGAAATATTTCGCTTCTTAAGAAAGACAAAAAAACGTTCCGGATATAAACTGAAAATCTTATTCGATTTTTCAATGATTCCGATTTTTTCCCGATGGGAAATATATGCTTCTGCGCTGTCTTTGAATTCTTCCGGGAAAGTGTATGCCCTTTTATCCATAACAAGATAGAGGGTGACATTTCCTGAACGTTGGTATTCTGCCAAAGCATTTATACAGCGGGAATAGGCTGCACACCATTTTTTCTGTTTGATTTTAGATGACATGGAATAATGATCTTCCAAAAACTGTAATCCAAAGTCCATGCTGAAAGAATCGGTATCGTGTTTTTCGGCGTAGAGTAAAAGTTGCTTTGTAAGGGTCTTAAAAACGTTTTGGTAATAGTTGGATGCACCTGCCTGAATGAGTGCTTGCTGAGTCTGGTTGATTAGTTGCTGCAAAGTTAAATTTTCCATCATGTGTTCCTCCTTAAGTTATCTGATAAAAATACACTTAAATCGTGATAGATTATGGAAAGTAAATCAACCTAAAAATGCTTTATTCATAAGGATTTCTACCACCAACTTTGCATAATATATAGCTTTTCATAACCCACATTATGCAAAGCTTCGCATAAAGTGGGCAAGACCACCACGACAAGCAATTTAGGAATCGGGCTGGCAAAACAGGGAAAGAAAGTGCTTCTGATTGATGCGGACGCACAGGGCAGTCTGACCGCAAGTTTAGGCTTTACAGAGCCGGACAGTCTGGAGGTCACGCTTGCAACCATTACGGGGAACTTAATCAATGACGAGGAAGTAGAGCCGGGAGAAGGTATCCTCCATCATGAGGAAGGGATAGACCTTGTGCCGGGGAACATCGAATTATTATAGCACTTCACTTGGATGCAGATATCAAGGGGTTCTTTGACCACATGAGTCATGACTGGTTTATGAGATTCCTGGGACTATACATCAAGGACACAAATCTGCTCTGGCTGATAAATAAGTATCTCAAAGCAGGGGTGATAACCGATGGTGTCTACGAGGACAGTGAAGAAGGTTCAGCACAGGGAAATATCATCAGCCCGATACTGGCAAATATCTATATGCATAACGTGCTGACGCTGTGATACAAGTTTGTAGTCTTGAAAGAGACTGGCGGAAAGAGTTTTCTGGCGGTATATGCAGATGATTTTATCGCAGGTTTTCAGTACAAAGCAGATGCAGAGAGATACTATGCCATGCTCAAAGAAAGACTGGGGAAATTTAATCTTGAACCTGAGGAAAGCAAGAGCAGGCTGATTGAATTCGGCAGGTATGCGGGAAGCAACTGTAAGCGGAAGGGGAAAAGAAAGCCAGAGACATTTGATTTTCTTGGGTTTACTTTTTATTGTGGGAAAGGCAGGAAAAGTGGAAATTTCTGTGTGAAGCTGAAAACCAGCAGGAAGAAGTATACACAGAAACTAAAAGCCATGAAAGAATGGCTATACAATAACAATGACCTGCCCGTAAAGGAACTGATAGCCAAACTGAATGTAAAGCTGACAGGGCACTATAGATACTATGGTGTTTCCTTTAACGCTACAAATTGGGTTCATTTCTCCACTTTACGCAAAAATATCTGTGTAAAGCGTTGAATAGGCGAAGCCAGATGAAAAGCTACACATGGAACGGGTTTGCAGATATGCTGAAAGTTAATGACGCAAACAGAAATTTAGAAAAAGCATTACAGGCATTGCAACAGGCGAAACAGCGCGTAGCCAATGAGAAGAAAAAGCAGAATGAGAAGAAACGGAAAGCCGAGAACCACCACAAGTACATCATGGGCAGAATTATCGTGAAGTATTTTCCCGACTGCTACCGCTATGACGAGGAGGAGTTAAACCGTATCTTGTCGGTTGCATTGCAGACAAGGGAGTGTCAGCAGATTATATCTAAAATCAAAGCGGAAAGCCGAGAAACCACTCCCCCACAAGCCATTATCCCCAATGCCGAAAATGAAAGCAAGGACGATACAGAATGACGAGGGCAGGGAAACTGAAAAGCCGAGGTAACGTATTCACCCTTCGGGGACTCCTGCGGAGGGCATTGTCTGTCTTGCGACAGCCAACAGGGGAAGCTACACTTCCCCTACGGCGCAAAAAGCGCGCCTACCCCTTAGTGAACTTTGCGTTCAGACAAAAGCCAAAGTGCGGCTTTTATCTGCCCACAAAGTCTATGAGTGCGCCCCTCTACCCTGTCGGCAGAATGTAGGTGTTGCGTATGGGTAATGTCACGAAACAGGCAAGCACACGTTTTTCCATAGTCAAGCGGAGCAAGGGGCAGTCGGCAGTTGAGAAAGCGTCCTACATCAGCAGGAGCGTTCTTGTGAGCGAATATGACGGGCAGACCTGCCGCCCCAAATACCATGAAGATTTAGTCCACAGCGAAATTACTCTTCCACCCAATGCGCCCAAAGAATATGCAGACCGAGCCACTTTATGGAACGC
>ERZ778504.768-NODE-768-length-29593-cov-5.451655_pt1 | contig 29593 bp, 23 predicted proteins | sample MGYA00510046_ERZ778504 | MGnify/ENA primary metagenome ERZ778504 (study PRJEB29527, sample SAMN07138964) | mouse gut metagenome | material: feces | host: mouse | place: China:Nanjing | collected 2016-01-25 ...
ATTTCGGAATAAAAACAATATGATACGTGCAATTATACTTGGTATGTGCTAAAATTTGAGCTCATCCTGAAGGGAAGTAAATGCCGTTCCGCTGTTCTCAAGCACGTACCGCATGGATTTCCCCAAGAGCTTTATGGCAGTCGCAACCTCCTTGTCGCCTGCCGTGTATGCCTTCATGCGTATCGTTTCCAGTGTATTGTACAGAAAATGCGGATTAATCTGGCTTGCAAGCATCTTAAATTCCATCTTCTGCTGCTCATTGACAAGCTCCTGCTCATTCAGTATGGTCTTGTACATCAGCGCATCCTTTTCCTTGATTTTCTGCACCATAACCTCAAGGTCTGCAAACGCCTCCGAAAGCTCATCACCGCCACGGACAATCTCCTTAAAATCATAGTCCTCATTGCTCGCCTGATGCATCACATGCCGCAGTGCGGACACACGCCCCGTAAAATACATGGTAAAAAAGTGTACCAGAATCCCAGGAACCAGTATTGCAAGCAAAATGATAATCAGACAGGTTTCGATAATGCTTCTGATATTGTCATACGATTTGTCATTGACCGTGCAAATATAAATCCTTGAGTCAGACTGATACAGCCGGAGTGTAGGCACACCGACAAAGCAGGTGTGATTTTTTATCTTTTTACTCCCGATGTACTGAAAATAATTCTCATCATAATCAATGTCTATCAGCTGTGTTGCACCATAATCCTCCCTGTCCGATGCATAAAATACAACACCCTTGTCAACGGATGCACTGTTTCTGTATTCCTGACTACTAATACGTGTTTTCAGGTAATTGTCACTTATTCGTATCACAAGCACGGCATTATAATCAGAATTGACAAGCGGAATCTGTCTTACCAGACACAGACTCCAGTATTGATTACCGTGTTCGTCAACATTCTTCATCTCTTTCCAGAAAACACTGTTCTGCGACACTGCCCTCTGATACCAGTCCGTCTCCGCCACCTCATCCACACCCTGGTATTGTTTATATGTATAGATATCCGGATTGTCACAATAAATATCTATCTGACCAATTTCTGTATAATGATACATATAGTTGTCAACAATCGAGGCATGCGCATTCACCATCTCAACAAACGCTTCCTCCGAAGGATACTTTCCTTTTAACATCGAAAGCACTTCCTCATTGAAAGACAATTCTTCCGAAATATTGTAAGCCTGCGTTGTTATCCCAAAAAGGATCGTCCCCACACGAAGATTATCCGATTCCAGCAAATCCCTGTGATAATCTGTCAGCAATTGATAGGTACTGCCTACCAGAAAAGTACCTATTAATATTACAGGGAGGAAAACGGCAAGGATATAAACAATGTACAGCTGCCTTCGTATACCGGATTTGCGCAAAAAAGCCAAAAAATTCATGCTTTCTTTTCATCTGCCCTCCCCCCACAGCTGACACCCAGTCCTTATTTCAACATCTTTGTAAGATATGTTGTCAGCATTTCAAGCCCTGGGACATTTTCCCCGCCTCTGGGTATAATAATGTCTGCATATTTTTTGGACGGTTCCACAAACTCCTCATGCATCGGTTTTACTGTCTCACTGTATTGCGCAACAATGGACTCTATGCTCCTGCCACGCTCTATCATGTCTCGCCGGATTCTGCGGATTAACCTTTCATCCGCATCTGTGTCCACATATATTTTTACATCCATCAAGTCCCTGAGCTCACGGTTTTCCAGTACCAGGATTCCCTCAAGGATGATAACCTGCCTCGGCTCCACAATGACTGTCCTGTCTGACCGTGTATGCATACAATAATCATATGTTGGCATCTCTATGTCATACCCCTTTATCAGTCTGCGGACGTCCTCTGCCATCCGTTCCGACTCAAAAGCATCCGGATGGTCATAGTTGAGCTTTTCGCGCTCCTCAAACGGCATATCATCATGCGCCTTGTAATAATTATCATGGCTGATTACCGCAATGTCATTTCCAAAATACTCATTCAGCTTCTTAATAATTGTCGTTTTCCCTGAGGCGGAACCTCCCGCCACGCCAAGCACACAGATTTTTCTGTTTCTCTCGTTTTCCTGATTCGACATTGACAGTCTCCCCTCCATACACGCTACCGCTAAATCTCTACCTTCAGTTCCGGCGCCTCCCCGGCTTCCTCCTCAGCCTGTTTCCGGAAATCCTCTATCTGCTCCGGATTCAGTATCGGAAGGTCGCCCAGTGACTTGACGCCAAACGTCCTCAGAAATTCTTCTGTAGTACCAAAGAGCAGCGGGCGCCCCGGCGCGTCAAGCCTGCCAAGCTCCTGTATCAGGTTGAATTCCAAAAGACGGTTCACCGCATGGTCACAGCTGACTCCCCGTATCTTTTCCACCTCAAGCCGCGTCACTGGCTGCTTGTACGCAATTATCGAAAGCGTTTCAAGCAGGGTATCCGATAACACATATTTCCTGGGTGCTTTCGCCACCTTAATCAGATACTCGTACAGCTCGGGCTTGGTACACAGCTGCACAGCGTCCTCAAGCTCCACAATATAAATTCCCCTGTCCTGTCTTTTATATTTATCGTTCATTTTGGCAATGATTTCCCTGATTTCCTTTTCCGGAATCTCAAGCACATGGTTCAGTCTCGACAGCTCCACCGAATCACCCATGGCAAACAGCACTGCCTCTATCACTGCCATTATCCTTTTCTCTTCCATACCAATACTTACCTTTATCTTTTCCTTTATGCCGCAAGACTCGATGTGATGATGATATCCGCAAAAGTCTCCTCCTGTTCAATCGAGATAATCCCCTGCTTCATCATTTCCAGTATCGCCATAAACGTGACAATGACCTCCATCTTGCTTCCCTGTTTTTCCAGAAGACTCCGGAAACTGAATCTCCGGTGGTTCTTGACGTACTCCTCTATATATCCCTGCTTTTCTTCCAGATTAATTTCGTCCTTCTCTATCTTCCCAAACTGGCTTCTGATAGGGTCAATCTTGTCCTCCTGACGCCGCATCACCGCCTTGAATATCTCATGTAACTTTGCCAGATTCACGTCCCCTGCAAGCTCCTCGTAATCTATCGGATACTGGTAGTCCATGACCTCCCTGGGCAGCATGGGCTTTTTAAACCAGCTCTTCGCCGCATCCACCTGCTTGTCCCGAAGCTCCAATGCCATATACTTATACATTTTATATTCGAGGAGCTTCTGTACCAGTTCTGCCCTCGGGTCTTCTTCCTCACCTTCCTCGTTGACTTCCTTTGGAAGAAGCATCCTGCATTTGATGTCAAGAAGCGTCGCCGCCATTACGAGAAACTCGCTCATGACATTCATGTCCTCTGTCTGCATATTCCGGATATAGTCCAGATACTGTTCCGTGATAACCACAATTGGTATGTCATAGATATCTATCTTGTTTTTTTCTATTAAATAAAGCAATAAATCCAATGGTCCCTCAAATACTTCCAGTCTCACAGACAAGCCCATATAAAAACCCCCAAATCCAAGATAAAATAAAAGAAATGGCAATAACTGTATCTTTTTTATTTTACATAGATTTGAAGGAAAATGCAATGCAAACTGTTATTCGCATGTAACATTCAGCCTTCGGCTTCCTGTTACATGCATCAAGCCATGCAAAACCACTTCGTGGTAGCTTGATGTCTCTCTGCCACTACGCTGTCTCACGGACTTTGCAGCAAGCACAAAGTCCTGAGCTGAACTGTCACATTCATATCTTACTTTGGTTTTAACGTTACATCATATAACTCTGCCGGATTAAAAAAGCGGAGCGGTATCGTGTGGGAACCCATGCCGCGCCCCAGCAGCATGACGGAGTTTCCCGATTTGAATACACCTCCGTCATATTTCGGAAATATTTTGTAGGAAGGCGCTATGACACCACCCAGAAACGGCAGCCGCATGATACCTCCGTGAACATGCCCTGACAGCACCAGGTCTGCCCCCCACCGGGCATAATCCTCAAAATAATCAGGGTTGTGCGCTATCAGAATATTGCATCTGCCTTTATCACAGTTCGGAAGAACCTTTTGCAGATATCCTTCCTCTATCTTTCTAATTCTGAAATGTGCAAAATATTTCAAATCCAAATCCAGTCCTGTTACCTTAATATTGTACTCCGGAATATCGGCGGACGCATTCTCAAGCAAAAAAACATTTTTATCCCTTACTCCGGCTTTCAGCCTGTCAAACTTGTCGCCAAATTTATCAGGGCGCTGCCGCAGTTTTGACTCGTGGTTTCCCAGACCATAATATACCCTGTAATCCCTGCCCAGCGCCTTCACCAGCTCGATACCCGGTGTCATGTCCTCACTCGCTTTTGATGTGACAAGGTCGCCTGCCAGTATGATAAAATCCGGATGGATCTTTTTGATGGCATCAATGACCTTGTCATTTTTCTTTCCGTATACTTTATTGTGAAGGTCGGATATCAGCACAAACCTGCACTCCTTTGCCAGTCCCGAAAGTTGGAATTCCTCCTTTACTGTCACAAACCGGTTTCCGTCTATCATCCCGACTGCAAGAAGCGCAGCAGCCACTATGACAATGGCAAGAATACCTATTCCTAATACACTTTGCATCTCAATTGATTCTCCCCCTGCTCCCGCAATGTTTTTTTATATCAGATATTTCATAAATATCTTTTTCAGATAGTCTATATAATATGCCTTTTCCACCGACTCCGAGGTGATAATAGCGACTTTGCCAATCTCCTTACCGCCAAGGATGTAACTGATATGCCCGACCTCTGCCCCTTTTTTAACAGGCGCCGTGACGGCATCCGAATACTGGTATTTCTTCTCAATCTGGCTAAAATCCGCTCCGTTCGTGTCCAGATAACGAAATGCGCCTTTTGGCTCCACTGCAAGAAATTCCGCCTTGCCGCCCGTCACAGGGACATTGTTTAACGGTTCCCTGTTTTCATCCACATACAGCCTGGTCATGGCAAATCCGTATTCCAGAAGGCTCCTCGCCTCCGCGAACCTGATTTTAAAGTCCGGTGCACCCATAATGACGGCAATCAGGTCAATACCGTCCTTATTAGCCGTCGCACTAAAGCAGTATTTTGCCGCATTCGTGGAACCCGTCTTTAAGCCTGTCGTCCACTGGTACTGTTTGAGCAGCTTGTTGGTGCTGGACAGTGTAAACGGCTTGCTCCCCTGCCTTGTCACATGGGTAATGTCCTCCATCCAAATTTTTGTGTAATTATATATCTGTGGATATCTGGTAATCAGCTCCTTTGACATGATTGCCACATCCCTTGCCGTTGTGTGGTGCGCACTGTCTGAGCTGAGACCGCAGCAGTCAAGAAAATGTGTATTTGCCATGCCAAGCTTTGCTGCCTTTTCATTCATCATGTTGACAAATTCCGACTCACTTCCGGCTATATACTCTGCCATCGCCACAGAAGCATCATTCCCGCTTGCCACTGTGATGCATTTGATGAGCGTGTCTACCGTCTGTATCTCTCCTTCCTCAAGGAAAACCTGTGAACCGCCCATTGATTTTGCATAAGCGCTCGTACACACCTCATCCTCAAGCTTTATCCTGCCTTTCTCAAGGGCTTCAAACGTAAGGAGCAGCGTCATAATCTTTGTAATACTTGCCGGGCTGCGTATCTCATCCGGATTTTTTTCAAACAGGACAGTACCTGTTGACGCCTCCATCAATATCGCGGACGGTGATGCCAGCGTCAAAGCCGTGGAGTTCGCCGCACTGCCCTGTGCCGCATCCTCCTCGGCAAAAACCATGCTGCCGCACAGTAACGCAATGCACAATGCAGCTGAAATGATTCGATTTATTCTTTCATATATTTTATTGTGTTTCCTTTGCCTGACACTTTTCATAAAGCAGACCTCATACCTTACTTATTATGAAGTCTATGCCGACTTTTAGCCGTATATGCCTGCTTCAAAATGTCTTTGTCTCACTACAAAGAAAGAATATCGTTTTTCGATATTCTTTCCCAGACATTTTTTCTATTACCTTCCGATTAATCTATGGCAGAATTCCACAAATTCATCCTTCTTTCCGATAAGCTCTTCCCGCATCTCCTCGTCAATTTTAACAGACATGGAAAAGTGATACCCAAAATCCAGTATGCCCATCGCCAGAACCAGCGCAATGGTCTTAAGCCCCCATGCCCTGGGATATCTGTCCACAAAGCGAATCACCTTTTCGAACAGGAATGTAATGATGACCACCGCATACAGTCCCCATGCCAGCGTGCTTTCCAGGCAGACCATTCCCTTGTAATTGCAAAACTTGTCGTTATAGTCCCACCAGACCTCGCCAAAAAGCCGCATCATTAACTTTGCCACGATAAACTCAAACAAGGTGGCAAGCAGCGCACCTACTATGTACAATGCCGCAATGTTATGCGCCAATGGGTGTAATATAATATACCCCAGCGTCGCCCCGACACCATAAATCGGACAGTACGGTCCCGTCATAAACCCCCTGTTGGTAATCTTCTTATTGCACAGCGACATATAGACAGACTCAACCATCCACCCAATAATACTAAATAGGAAAAAGCACGCAACGATATGGTACATATCATATCCTGCCACCTGATACTTTGCCAGCCACATAGAAATTTTTTCCAATAACCTCACTCCTCACGCAAAAATCCTTGGCGAAACAGCCAAGGATTTTGATTCAATTAATAAAAATTAATTATATTTACGTTTTCTAGCTGCTTCTGACTTCTTCTTGCGTTTTACGCTTGGCTTCTCGTAATGCTCTCTTTTACGGATTTCCTGCTGAATTCCGGCTTTAGCGCAACTTCTCTTAAATCTGCGTAAAGCGCTATCCAAAGTCTCGTTTTCTTTAACGATTACATTTGACATGCTATCACACCTAACCTCCCTCCAGCCCTATTATTGTGTGCCAGACTGTTCGGGTATACTTAATTGCACATTTATGATTATATCACATATCGCGCACACGTCAATAGTTTTTTTGGATTAATTTTACTTATTTTTCATAAATATTATTTTATCTGTCCTTCAAGAATGGTTTCTGCCTCCGCAACCGCCTTGTCAATTCCTTCCGGATTCTTTCCACCGGCCTGTGCCATGTTGGGACGTCCGCCGCCGCCACCGCCTACAAGTCCGGCAATTCCCTTGATAAGGTTGCCTGAATGGGCGCCCTTTGCCATCGCGCCATCCGTTGCCATCGCCACAAGATTCACCTTGCCGTCGACGCCTGATGCAAGTACCACAACGCCTTCTCCAAGCTTTGCCTTCAGCTGGTCACCCAGGTCCCTCAGACCATTCATGTCCACTCCGTCAACCCTCGCAGCAAGGAGCTTCACGCCCTTTACATCGGTCACCTGGTTCATGACATCACCAAGCGCGTCCTTTGCCGCCTTGCTCCTTAGTGACTCATTCTCACCCTGAAGCGCCTTGATTTCTGCCATCATGTGCTCGATTTTGTCAATCAGGTTTGCAGGGGATGTCTTTGCCGCCTTTGCCGCCGCTTCCAGCTGGTTCTCAACATTCCTATAATATTCCAGCACATTGTCCCCTGTCAGTGCTTCAATACGGCGCACACCAGCTGCAATGCCGCTTTCGGATGCAATCTTGAACACGGCGATATCCCCTGTGCTTTTTACATGCGTGCCGCCACAGAATTCCTTGGAGAAATCCCCCATTGACACAACGCGCACCGTCTCACCATACTTTTCGTCAAACAAAGCCATGGCACCTGTCCTTTTCGCCTCATCCATCGTCATGACCTGTGTGTCAACAGCGATGTTCTCCGCAATCTTTTCATTGACCATCTTCTCAACTGCCGCAAGCTCGTCAGCGGTCATTGCCTCAAAGTGGCTGAAGTCAAATCTTGTACGCTCCCCATCCTGATAGGAGCCTTTCTGCTGTACATGTGTTCCAAGCACCTCGCGGAGCGCTTTCTGCAATAAGTGTGTTGCAGAGTGGTTTTTGCAGATTTTTGCACGCAGTGTCCCATCCACCTGCAAGGTAACCGCATCACCCACTTTCATCATACCGCGTGTCACCCTGCCGATATGTCCGACTTTGCCGCCCAGCAGTTTTATCGTGTCCTCCACGGCAAATTCACCGGAATCAGCAGTGATAATACCTTTGTCACCCTGCTGCCCGCCCATGGTCGCATAAAATGGTGTCTCATCGACAATAATCGTTCCGATTTCCCCGTCAGAAAGCGCCTCGACAAGCTCACTCTCTGTCGTCAGCACGGAAATCCTCGAAGCTGCCGTCAATGTATCATATCCGACAAATGAGGATGTTATGGCAGGGTCAATCGACTCATACACGGTCGCGTCCGCACCCATGTAGTTTGTCTCCTTGCGCGCATTTCTTGCCTTGGTGCGCTGCTCCTCCATGGCTGCACGAAATCCGTCCTCATCAATGGAAAACCCTTTTTCCTCCAGGATTTCATGCGTGAGGTCCACAGGAAATCCATATGTGTCATACAGTTTGAAGACACTCTCCCCGGAAAGAACGTTCTCCCCTGCCGCCTGCATCTTGTCCTGCATGTCGGCAAGAATCGCAAGTCCCTGGTCAATCGTCTTATTAAATTTTTCCTCTTCCTGTGTCAGCACCTTAAAGATAAAATCTTTTTTCTCATCAAGCTCGGGATAACCGTCCTTGCACTCATCAATAACCGTCTTTGCAAAGTCAGCCATAAAGGTGCCCTCAATACCAAGCATCCTTCCATGGCGCGCCGCACGCCGGATAATTCGTCTGAGCACATACCCGCGCCCTTCATTTGTCGGCATAATGCCATCAGAAACCATAAAGGTTGCAGAACGGATATGATCCGTAATCAGCCTGATGGAAACGTCATTCTTTTCATCCCTCTGATATTCCACACCCGCAACCGCACAAATTTTGTCACGGATTGCTTTCATCGTATTGATATCAAACACCGTATCGACATCCTGAACGACAACCGCAAGTCTTTCCAGTCCCATGCCAGTATCAATGTTCTTCTGTGCAAGCTCCTCGTAATGCCCCTTGCCGTCTCCCTCAAACTGCGTAAATACATCATTCCAGACTTCCATGTAACGGTCACAGTCACACCCTACCTTGCAGTCGGGTTTCCCGCAGCCATACTTGATGCCCCTGTCATAGTAAATCTCCGAGCAGGGACCGCAGGGGCCTGCCCCATGCTCCCAGAAATTGTCACATTCGCCTGTCTCCGGGTCACGGTAAAAGCGTGTAATCTTCTCAGCAGGCACGCCAATCTCGTTTACCCAGATATCATAAGCTTCCTCATCCTCACAGTAAATGGACGGATACAGCCGCTCCGGGTCAAGCCCGACTACCTTTGTCAGGAACTCCCAGCTCCACGCAAGCGCCTCGTGCTTAAAATAATCACCGAACGAGAAATTGCCTAGCATCTCAAAAAAGGTAAGGTGCCTTGCCGTCTTGCCGACATTTTCAATGTCCCCTGTCCGGACACACTTCTGGCATGTCGTGACACGCCGTCTCGGCGGTATCTCCTGCCCTGTAAAATATGGCTTCAAGGGTGCCATGCCGGAATTGATAATCAGCAGGCTGTTATCATTGTGCGGCACCAGCGAGAAGCTTTTCATCGCCAGATGTTCTTTGCTCTCGAAGAATTCGAGAAACATTCTCCGAAGCTCGTTTACTCCATAGTTTTTCACAATCATTCCTCCAAATTTTATCTATACATTTATCAAACGATATCCCTTATTAGAACACAAACTTATCAGCAAAGTAAGCGTCCAGCTCGTCAATTTTGATACGCTCCTGCTCCATGGAATCGCGGAAGCGGACAGTCACCGCCTGATCCTGCTCTGAATCAAAATCATATGTAACACAGAACGGCGTACCAATTTCATCCTGACGGCGGTATCTCTTGCCGATATTTCCCCTGTCGTCAAACTCACAGTTATATTTCTTGGAAAGCTGCGCAAATACTTTTTCTGCACCCTCGTTGAGTTTCTTGCTCAGTGGAAGGACACCGATTTTTACCGGTGCAATCGCAGGATGGAAGTGAAGGACGGTTCGCATGTCTCCCTCCCCAAGCTCTTCCTCATCATATGCTGCACATAAAAACGCGAGCACTACGCGGTCTGCGCCAAGGGACGGCTCAATGACATACGGTATGTATTTTTCCTTTTTCTCATCGTCAAAGTAAGACATATCCTGTCCAGAAGTATTCTGGTGCTGTGTAAGGTCATAGTCTGTCCTGTCGGCAATTCCCCAGAGCTCGCCCCAGCCGATTGACGGGAATAAAAACTCAATATCCGTTGTTCCCTTGGAGTAAAAACAAAGCTCCTCCGGCGCATGGTCTCGCAGGCGCATCTCCTCCTCCTTAATGCCGAGGCTTATCAGCCAGTCGCGGCAGAAGCCCCTCCAATACTGGAACCACTCAAGGTCTGTGCCCGGCTCGCAGAAAAATTCAAGCTCCATCTGCTCAAATTCCCTTGTCCGGAACGTGAAATTACCCGGCGTAATCTCATTTCGAAATGATTTTCCAATCTGGCCGATACCGAACGGTATCTTTTTTCTTGAAGTCCTCTGCACATTCTTAAAATTGACAAAGATTCCCTGTGCCGTCTCCGGCCGCAGATAGACAGTGTTCTTCGCATCCTCCGTCACGCCCTGGAACGTCTTAAACATCAGGTTAAACTGGCGGATATCCGTAAAATTATGCTTGCCGCATGTCGGGCAGGCAATCTTTTTTTCCTCAATGAAATGCTTCATTTCCTCCTGTGAAAACGCGTCAATCGGTTTCTCCAGCTCAATTCCGTTCTCCCCTGCATAATCCTCAATCAGCTTGTCCGCACGGAATCTCTCGTGGCACTCCTTACAGTCCATAAGCGGATCCGAAAAGCCGCCAAGGTGACCTGATGCAACCCATGTCTGCGGATTCATGAGAATTGCACAGTCCACACCCACATTATATGGGTTTTCCATAATAAATTTCTGCCACCATGCCTTCTTTACGTTATTCTTTAACTCGACCCCGAGATTTCCATAGTCCCATGTGTTGGCTAGTCCGCCATAAATCTCCGAACCGGGATATACAAATCCCCTGCTTTTTGAAAGTGCTACGATCTTGTCTAATGTCTTCTCCATTTCGTACTCTCCTAACATTTATATATTTTTATTAAAATCCCAATCCTTTATTGAAATACAAGCATTCCATACCCGCCAGAACCTGTCACGTCAGCACTCTTTTTTCCCACAGCCGTGACACCTTCTCCCACGTACAGTATCTCACCATAGCAGTTGATGCGCATGGGCGACGCTTCCGCCCCATCCGATTCTGCTGCCTTAAAGATAACAATATGGCTGTCACCCATTCCCAAGAGTTCCGGCTTGGAAACGCTGGACAAGTCTGCCTTGTCCGACACTGCCTGCAAAGTGACATTCAAGTCAAATCCTGCCTGGTTTGCCGCCTGTATCGTCCCCGCAAAAAATTCCTCTCCGTTAAATCCCGCATAAGATTTGTAATCGGCAAACTCCATCAGGACATTTACACTCCCATCTGAAGCCTCACACTTCTTTAACGTGACCTGCGCCGTACTATCCTGCCCCTTGTAGTCAGCGATTGCAGTCTCAATCATGGACTTTAAGCCACCGGCATCATAATAGCTCTCACTAAAATCCTCAACAATCCTGCTCGATATGCTGCCGTCCTTATTGACTGAAATAGACGACACCTCGGAATCATCGCCTGAACCTTCCTGTGTCCGTTCCCCGCACGCCGTAATTCCCATCACGCACAGACACACTATCAAAAATAATGTTTTTCCTGCTCCCATAGATTTCTTCATTTTCATCTCCATATCCATACTACTGTGACAACCAAAAGGCATAAAAAGTTCTGCGTTTTATTATAAACAACTTATTCAATATTTTCAAGTATTTCAAGACTTTTAAAATTCTTATCCATCACCCGCCTGCACAAGTTCCCACTAAAAATACCAAGTTCCCGCAGCACTCCGGGCTTTACCTGAAACGAGAAAAGCTTTTCAACAGGTGTTTTCACTATGTAGTCAATCGCGTACGCCGTCGATTCCAACAGCTTGTCCATCTGCATGATTCCTGGAAACTCTCCGTTTAACACAATGGCTTTTATCTCAAACACATACCGCACAAGCCGGTTTTCAAAGCTTTGGGATGCCAGCGCCCTGAGCGACTGATACAACAGTTTCAGCATTCCTGTCTCGTCATTGTTCTCCCTTGTATAGTAATCACATATTTCCAGAAAGTACATTCCATAGTATGCGCCGGAATAATCCTGCCTGAGCTCCTCAAAATAGTTGGATATGTCTGCATCCAGCATATTGTACGAGCTCCTGCCTGCATACAGTTTAAACTGCCCAAACGAAAATGGGCTGGTCGGTGCCATCAGCCTGTTGCCAGGCCTTCGTGAGCCCTTGGCAAAGGCTGATATTTTTCCCCTTTCCTTTGTGAGAATCACTACTCTCCTGTCGTATTCACCCAAGGGTTCTGCTTTTATAATCATCCCTGTCAGTATTACGAAATCCTGCGTCCCCATGCTCATGTATCTCTCCTGCCTTACTTTCGGCCTTTTCCATATCAGGATGCCCCTTGTAAGCCAGATAATCGTGTACCTGTCCCGTCTGCATAAACCGGCTCCATCCATCCTCGTGCATTTAACGTCCCTGCCCTTTCTGTATTACATATTATACTGGCAGTCGAAAGAACTGACCTCCCAGTATAAAGTTGTGCACACAGCCGCATAAGGAAATATGCCGCTCCGCAGCTGCGGCTGGCGCGATACGCACGGCAGACTTCATCTGTCGTGCGTATATGCAGATTAAAAATAATGAATTTTCAATCTGTATCCAAGAATAGGGTGTGCTTATAGGGCAATTTTATTCATTATCTTTGGGGTCATAGCCAAAATTCTTTATCAGGAAATCACTGTCCCGCCAGTCTTTTTTGACCTTTACCCACAGCTGCAGATTCACATGCTGTTCCAGCAAGTCCTCAATCTCAGGGCGTGCCATGGAACCGATTTTTTTGAGCATGGACCCGCCCTTTCCGATAATAATTCCCTTGTGGGAATCCCGTTCACAGATAATTGAGGCATCAATATCCACAATCTTTTTCCGATATTTCATGGATTCAATTGTCACCGCCACGCCATGCGGAATCTCCTCGTCAATGCTCCTGAGCACTTTTTCCCGGATAAGCTCTGCCACAATCTGCCTTGTCGGCTGGTCGGTTATTGTATCCTCATCATAAAATGCCGGTCCGTACGGCAGGTATTTCATAATCTGCTCAATCAGGACTTCCGTGTTGTCACTTTTGAGCGCGGACACAGGAACGACCTCCGCAAAATCAAGCTTCTTCCGATAAGTATCGATATATCCAAGAAGCTGTTCCTTTTTCACGGTGTCTATCTTATTGATTACTAAAATAATTGGTGTCTTTACTTTTTTCAGCTGTTCGATAATATGCTGTTCTCCTGCACCAATATAGTCTGTCGGCTCCACAAGCCACAGTATGACATCCACTTCCCGCAGGCTGTGCTCCGCCACATTGACCATATAACTGCCCAGTTTATTTTTTGCCTTGTGAATGCCGGGCGTATCCACAAACACAATCTGCCCCTCATCGGAAGTATATACGGTCTGTATACGGTTTCGCGTGGTCTGCGGCTTTTTGGAGGTTATGGCTATCTTCTGCCCAATCAGACAGTTCATCAGTGTTGATTTCCCCACATTGGGTCTTCCTATCAGTGCCGCAAAACCTGACTTATATTTTTCATTCATATATTTTCATCTACTCCGTTCTGGAATGTATTTCGGGCTTTTTTTCAAAATGCCCTGTCCGAAAGTATCATAATTTAATGAAAGAGGTTCTCCACATTCATAAATATATCTTTGTTTTCCTCTATTGCCTGACTATTTCCCACAACACACACAATATCCTGCCCGATAATGGCATCAAGATAGCCGGCAAGCGCCCTGATATCCTCCTGGCTGCATGAGAGTACCTCATCACGCTCTTTCTGTACTTCTGCAAAATCCGTATTCGTCAGGTATGCAGCCGCTGAACGTGCGCCCTTTCCGGCCGGTGTCAGCGGAACATCCATGTCGCTGATGGCGCCTATGATGTATTTCGTCATCGTCCGCTCGTCAGCTATAAATTCCCTCAGATAACTGCTTGCACGCTCAAAAACGTCAATCGTCTTACTAAGGTTCGGATCCCTGTATGAGACAAAATAACTGTCCCCCATTCTCGTAAAATTACATGCACAGCCATATGCCCCGCCTTTTACGCGCACATTGAGCCAAAAGTAATCATAGCCAAGAATGACCTTCAGCACCTTTAACGCCCCAGTGTACTTATAATCTGTACCCTTGGTAAAATCACCCGCCCTGCACACATACTGTACCTGTGCAGACGTGGAAAATCCCTCGTTTCGCTTTTCCGGCACGAGCCTGAATGGTTCCTTTTTTACTGGCTCCGTAAACAATTTCGCTTTCATTTTTGGAACAAGATCCTTTATCCTGTCAAAGCCTTCCTCACCCGCAGTAATGTCAACCATAAGGTTTTCCGGACGGAAAATACATTTTGCAAGCACTGCAAGCTTCCGCATCAGCTCCTCCTTCTTTCCTTCATAATCAGCAGTATATTCTTCCAGCATACGATAGCAGGGTAATCCTCCTGTAAGCTCCGATATCTGGGCGGTCTCACTAAAATATGCCATCGCCCTGAGCGCTGCCACCGTGTCCCCCGCCGCCATCATATTTGCCTGTTTCCTTGATTTGAGCTCCTCAAGAATCTCAAGAACCCTGTCCTCATCATCAAGCTTCGAAGCTGTCATAATCTCCGTCATAATCTCAAACGCCGCCGGAAGCTCCTCATACATCGCCTTCGTCTTCATCTCAAAAGTAAGCCTGTATTCCTTAAGCTTCTTTGCATTGACATAGGTATTGACCGTCCCGCCGATGCCCCCGGTGTGGATATTCATCTCGTTAAACAGTTCGCCAAAGTCATATTTGTCCGTATCCACAAAACCAAGTACATTTTTCAGGATTCCAATATACGCAAACAAATCAGCCGGTATATTGCGTGCATCAAATATCAGTTTAATATAGGCAATTCCATTTGTCTGTACATCATGGAACAAAACCTCCGTGTCGCCAATGCTGCGCAGTTCATTCACAAAGCCTTCTTCGTTCTTTTTGATATCCTCCCTCTTAAGCACCGGTATTTTTGCAATATTCTCCGGCGCATCCTCCGCGTCCTGAAACGCGTGCAGCGCCTTCGTATCAGCCACAATCTGCCTTACCGCATCCGGTGCCAGCCCAGCCTTATATGCGGCAAGCTGGTCTGCAAGCGCTTTCTCCTCCATGGCAGCCAGCCCCTCTTTTGGCGCCACGACGACAATTGATTTATGCTGGTTGTGGATCAGGTATTTCTCTATCAGCTTTTCAAAATAATCTGTGTCTATTTTTTTCCGTAAGTCCTTGAATATTTCAAGTGCCTCAATCATGTCAAACGGCATGTTGTCGTCATAAAGCCATGAGTCAAACATCTGGAGCCCGTACATCAGCCCCTTGGGATAGGAGCCAAAATCCGCCTCCCTGTATCGGAACTCATAAAAATTCAAGCCTGCAAGCAGTGATTTCTTGTCAATCCCTTCCTTTACAATGCGTGAAAGCTCATCCTCGACTGTCGCGACAAATTCATCCCTCTGCGCGGCATCCGCATTCTTGGCAACAATCGAAAAATATGGCTGGCAGATGCCATTGTTGTAGATTGTATACACTTCCGTACCGATATTTTTGTGTATCAGTGCAAGCTTCAAAGGCGCTGCCGAAGTAGAACATATCGCATATTCCAGTATCTGCATTGCATAATAAAGCTCCTTGTCAAGGCTCGTCCCCACGACAGTATTATATGAAAGATAAGTACTATTTTCCAGCGACTCCCCTTCTATAATGGGATATTCCTTGTAAACCATGGCAGGCTTTTCAAATGCCTTCTGCATCCTTATCGCCGAATCAATCTCAATTTTATCAAAATGGGAAAGATACTTTTCGTCTATCCACGCAAGCTTCTCCGCCATATCCATATTGCCGTACAGATAAATATAGCTGTTTGACGGATGGTAATACCTTCCATGAAATTCAAGGAACTCCTCATACGTGAGTTCCGGAATTACCTTGGGATCCCCACCGGACTCCACGCCATATGCAGTGTCAGGAAACAGTGAATTGACTACCTCCCTGTCATTTACATCGTCCGGTGAAGAAAAAGCCCCTTTCATCTCATTATAAACAACACCGTTAATGGTAATCGGGCTGTCCTCGTCATCCATTTCATAATGCCAGCCCTCCTGCTGGAAAATTTTCTTTTCCTTGTATATATTGGGATAAAAAACTGCATCCAGGTACACATGCATCAGGTTCTGGAAATCCTTGTCATTACAGCTCGCAACAGGATATACCGTCTTGTCGCTGTAGGTCATGGCATTTAAAAACGTATTCAGCGAACCCTTGACAAGCTCCACAAACGGATCCTTCACCGGAAATTCCCTGGAACCACAGAGCACGGTATGTTCTATAATGTGTGGAACACCCGTGGAGTCCGTCGGCGGTGTACGGAACCCAATATAAAATACCTTATTTTCATCATCATTGCTCAGGAGCGCAATTCTTGCCTCTGTCTTTTTATGACGCAAAAGCCAGCTCATGGAACCGATGTCGTCAATCTGTCTTTTCTCAATTACTTCATACGCTTTTAAATCCTCGATTTTTTTCATTTCATTCTCCTCTTTTTGCGTCATATTATCATGCATCCGGTTCTCAGATACTGAGCGCCATGAGCGCCAGCTTGGATATGGAAACATCCTCTATCAGCACACTGCCATCATTCACCCTGTCACGGTACTCCCTGCAAAACTGCCCAAGCAGACAGGATTTGTGAACCCACTTATCCTTTATTTTTCCGCCGAGACAGCGCTTCTGCTCCTTATAGCAGACCCTGACTGTCAGCCTTATCTGTTCATAGACTCGGAAGGAAAAAGCCTCCTCTGTTATTTTTAATATATGGTCTGTCAGCCTGCTGTCCAGGCTGGCGTCCTTTGCCATATGGGCGCTGATGACTGCCTTGAACTTAAAGGGCACATCATCCTTGTCCATCATTTCACGGTAGGTCAGCTCCCTGCCAAAATAAACGCAGCCCGCATCCTGTATCACATATTTGAAATCGTCCTTATTTTGTGTATCCATATTCACGCTTCACTCTCGATATAATCAATATGATTCGCCGAAAATTTAACTGCCTCCCTTACTTTTTCCTCCGCAATTCCAAGTTCCTCCGCCACTTCCTTTACGGTAACCTTCCGAAGAAGGCTGTCATAGAGCTCCTTCGCCTTGTCATTTACATCATTGACCCTGCCAAGAACATTCTCATCTATCTGATGGCTGTCCGCATCCTCTCGGATAAATTCCTCCATGGCATCCATTATCATGCGTCCGATAAAACCTTCCACTTCATCAATGCTTTCCACACACTCGAGCATCGTCACCGCCGAAGCCGCCGCAACATTCCCCTCTCCGATTAAGTCCTCTATCAGCGCGCCCTGCCCTGCATAGAGCTTTGAGATTTCCACTACCTGCGGCAGGAATATCTCGACAAGCCGTGCCTGTGCGGAGCCGTCACCTGCAAGCGCAGACATCATCACAGCCCGCTTTTCCCCGTCTGATGCATCCGGGAGTTCCCTTAATTCCGCAAGATACATCTCAAGAAAATTCACGTCGTCCCCCGACAGATTTTCCTCAGCATCTCCCGGCTCATCAATACCGATATGATTTTTATGAAAGTACTCATGTATTAGTAAAAGCTGCGGCTCCTCGAGCTTCCACGCGTCAAACGCCTCGCTTATCTCGCCGCTGGTAAGCATATTCCCCTGAAGCCTTGCATTGTCCTTGAGCTGCTCAAGAATACGCGCAAAATTTGCCTGATTGAACTCCATATTGATACCTCGCTGTTATTTCACGTGTGTATGCGTAAAAAGATGATCCTGACAGTACTCATAATTTCCACTACATTTGGAACAAAACCGGAACTGCACCTCGGGATTATCCTCGCTGTTCTTACCACATATCGCACACTTATGTTTTGCCACACTTGCAGGCTTCGCACGCCGCACTTCCCTGTTATAGTCATGCCGCCTTTTCACCTGACGCGGGGAAATGCGCATCCCGATTCCGCTTCTTGTCATCATGAAAAATACCACAAAGTTGAGCAGCGATGCCCCGATAACAATTTTCGAACTGATGTCCCCCTGCAAAAACTGTACTGCAAGAAGCACGCCATATGCAATTCCCATCCACTTGACTTTTATGGGAATAATAAACATCAGCAGTACCTGTACATCCGGAAACGTAGCTGCAAATCCAAGGAAGATGGACATATTCACGAAATATGTGCTGAATCTTCTTGCTATAAGCAAGAAATACGCCATCTCGCCGTACGCTTCCCTCACCGCAAATATATTGAATGCAGGGACATAGCTAAGACCCATAACCAGAAAGCTTCCAAGTATCGTAAAAATCATGCCCATAAAAAGGTAGACATTGTAGTAAAAGGTTCCCCATGTCCGCTCAAGGTTTGTCCCCACCGAATAGTAAAACATCAGCATTATGATTGTGAACAGGTCAAAGCTTGACGGCGGTATGATAATCCATGTCACAAGCCGCCAAATCTGGCCATGAAGAATCAGATACGGATTCAGGGTCAGAAAATCCACGACCGCCGGACTGATAAATTGCAGTATATAGCCAAGCACATACCCCAGTATCAAATACAGGGAAAGATTCGGTATCGCATATTTTCCAAACTTTCTCTCCATTTTATTCAAAAAATTCATGTTTTCTTCCTGCCTTTCCATTTTTCAGGCGGTCTTTTTTCGCCTGCTTATCCAGTATAGCATTCACGGCAAAAAATGTAAACCAATTGAAATTTAACCAGTTGAAATATAATACTTTTTTAATAATTTCGGATTGTACAGATTTCCGGACTCATACATATACATATTATTAGCTAATATTTCCAAAAAAGTATAATCATTTCCAGAACTTTTAATCAACTGTTTTATTGCCTTTTTGGAATCGCTGTCGTATAATAGCAGATATGTGTGAAAAAGATCGACTCATGTATTTGTTTTTGAGAAAGGTATGGTTATTTACATGAATAAAAATAAAGAATTCTTTACACTTGGAATTGATATCGGTTCCACCACGGTAAAGGTGGCGATACTGGATGCGAAACACAATCTTCTCTTTTCTGATTACCAGAGACATTACGCAAATATCCGCGAAACGCTCTCTTCCCTTTTACAGGATGCATATACAAAGCTTGGAAACCTGGCACTCCATCCTATGATTACCGGTTCCGGCGGCCTGACACTTGCCAACCATCTCGGCGTGCCCTTTGTGCAGGAGGTCATCGCCGTATCCACGTCCTTGCAGGAGCTTGCTCCCAAGACGGATGTTGCTATCGAGCTTGGCGGTGAGGATGCCAAGATTATCTATTTTGAGGGTGGCAATGTCGAGCAGCGCATGAACGGCATCTGCGCAGGCGGTACAGGCTCTTTTATCGACCAGATGGCTTCCCTGATTCAGACAGATGCCTCCGGCCTCAATGAATATGCGAAAAATTATAAGTCACTCTATACCATTGCCGCACGCTGCGGTGTGTTTGCCAAAACTGATATCCAGCCGCTGATTAATGAAGGCGCCACAAAAGAAGACTTGTCAGCTTCCATTTTTCAGGCGGTTGTAAACCAGACAATCAGCGGACTTGCCTGCGGTAAGCCTATCCGTGGCCATGTTGCCTTTCTGGGCGGACCGCTTCATTTCCTGTCAGAATTGAAAACCGCATTTATCCGCACCCTGAAGCTTGACGAGGAGCATATTATCGATACCGCAAACTCCCATCTTTTTGCGGCAATCGGTTCTGCCCTCAACGCCAAGGAGGATGTTTCTTTTACCATGTCCGAGATGGTTGATAAACTCTCTTCCGACATTAAGATGGAGTTTGAAGTTGCCCGCATGGAGCCTCTGTTTTCCGATGAAAACGAATACGAAAGCTTCCGGACAAGGCATGGCTCCCACCATGTGAAAAATGCAAGGCTTGAAGATTACCACGGAAAATGTTTTCTTGGAATTGATGCAGGCTCCACCACGACAAAAATTGCCGTCGTTGCCGAGGATGGAACACTGCTGTACTCATTTTACAGCAATAACAACGGAAGTCCGCTCAAGACTGCAATTTCATCCATCCAGGAAATCTACCGGGTGCTTCCGGAGGATGCCACCATTGTGCACTCCTGCTCAACAGGCTATGGCGAGGCGTTGTTCAAAGCTGCGTTTATGCTGGATGAGGGTGAAGTGGAAACTGTTGCCCACTACTACGCGGCTGCCTTTTTCAATCCCGATGTCGACTGCATCATTGACATCGGCGGGCAGGACATGAAATGCATCAAAATCAAGAACCAGACAGTCGATTCTGTTCAGCTCAATGAGGCATGTTCATCGGGATGCGGCTCCTTTATCGAGACGTTCGCGAAATCCCTAAATTACAGTGTACAGGATTTTGCCACGGCGGCGCTTTTTGCAAAGCACCCGATTGACCTGGGGACACGCTGTACCGTATTTATGAACTCCAAGGTAAAACAGGCGCAGAAGGAAGGCGCCGAGGTATCTGACATCTCTGCCGGTCTTGCCTACTCCGTCATCAAGAATGCCCTGTTCAAGGTCATCAAGGTTTCTGATGCAAGCGAACTTGGGAAAAATATCGTTGTACAGGGCGGAACCTTTTACAATGATGCAGTACTGCGTAGTTTCGAAAAAATTGCCGGCTGTGAGGTTATCCGTCCGGATATCGCCGGCATTATGGGTGCATTCGGCGCTGCCCTTATCGCCAGGGAACGCTATCAGGCGGCTCCGGAACACACGACAACCATGCTCACAATTGACCAGATTAATGCACTTGCATTTACCACGTCGCTTGTAAAGTGCAAAGGCTGCACGAACGCCTGCCGCCTGACGGTCAATAAGTTTTCCGACGGCAGAAGCTACATATCCGGAAACCGTTGTGAGCGCGGACTTGGAAAGGCAAAGACAGACAGCCTGGTGCCCAACCTTTTTGAATACAAGCTAAAAAGAATGTTTGCCTATGAGCCGCTCCCTGATGCCGAGGCAGTGCGCGGGCGCGTCGGTATTCCAAGAGTGCTGAACATGTACGAGAATTACCCATTCTGGTTCACGCTGTTCACAAAGCTGAAATATCAGGTCGTGCTCTCTCCGTTGTCCAACAGAAAGATTTATGAGATGGGCATTGAATCCATCCCCAGCGAGTCGGAATGCTATCCTGCAAAGCTTGCGCACGGACATGTGGAGTGGCTGATTCAGCAGAAGGTTGATTTTATCTTCTATCCTGCACTGTTCTATGAGCGAAACGAGTTCGACGAGGCAAACAACCACTACAACTGCCCCATCGTCACCTCCTATTCTGAAAATATTAAGAATAATGTAGAGGCAATCGGCCGTGGCGAGGTAGTATTCAAAAATCCCTTTATGTCCTTCAGGGAGCCCTCGCTGATTCTGCAGTCGCTTGCAAAAGAATTTCCCGAGATACCTGCTGCGGAGTTAAAGGACGCCGTGGATGTGGCATGGGAGGAACTTGCCAATGTGCGCAGGGACATGTGCAAAAAAGGCGAGGAAGTCATTGCGTACCTTGAAAAAAATCATGCGCGCGGCATTGTGCTTGCCGGACGTCCCTACCACATTGACCCGGAAATCAACCATGGCATTCCTGAACTGATTACTTCCTACGGCATTGCTGTGCTTACCGAGGACTCCGTATCGCATCTGGCAAAACCGGAACGTCCGCTTATCGTATCCGACCAGTGGATGTACCACTCCAGACTTTACGCCGCTGCAAGCTATGTCAAAACACGCGAGGATCTGGACCTGATTCAGCTTAACTCCTTTGGATGCGGCCTGGATGCCGTCACTACCGACCAGGTAAATGATATCCTGACCGGTTCAGGCAAGATTTATACCTGCCTGAAAATTGACGAGGTAAACAACCTTGGTGCCGCAAGAATCCGTATCCGTTCCCTGCTCTCCGCCATCCGTGTGCGCGAACAGCGTCACCAGGAACGCACCATACAGTCCAGCCGCATGAACAGGGTTCTCTTCACAAAGGAGATGCGCAAAAACTATACAATTCTGTGTCCGCAGATGTCTCCGATTCATTTTGACCTTCTGGAGCCGACATTCCGCAGATGCGGCTACAACCTCGTTGTGTTAAACAATGACAACAGGGGCAGCATCGACATGGGACTCAAATATGTGAACAATGACGCATGCTATCCGTCCTTATTAGTTGTCGGTCAGATTATGGAGGCTGTGCTTTCCGGAAAATATGACACAGACCACCTTGCTGTCGTTATGTCGCAAACCGGCGGCGGATGCCGTGCAACCAACTATATCGGTTTTATCCGGCGTGCACTGGAAAAGGCAGGCTACCAGCATATTCCTGTCATTTCAATCAACCTCTCAAAGCTGGAAAGCAATCCTGGCTTCAAGCTCACGCCAATGCTTTTGCTGCGCGCTGTGTATGCCGTCAATTTCGGCGATATCTTTATGCGCTGTGTATACAGGATGCGCCCTTATGAAGCCGTTCCCGGCTCTGTAAACGAAGTCCACCAGAAATGGATTCAGAAATGCTGTGACTTCCTGGGACGCAAATATCTGTCGTTCCATACTTACAAAAAAATGTGCCGTGAGATGATTGCGGAATTTGATGCCATCCCTGTGCTTGATGTGAAAAAGCCGCGCGTCGGAGTCGTTGGCGAGATTCTGGTAAAATTCTCCCCGGCGGCAAACAACCAGCTCGTGGAGCTTCTTGAGCATGAGGGCGCAGAGGCAGTCGTTCCTGACTTGATGGATTTTATGTTCTACTGCTTCTATAACCAGCTGTACAAGGCCGAGAACCTTGGCACCAGCAAGAAAGCCGCCGATATCAGCAGGCTTGGCATCAAGGCAATCCAGATGCTCCGAAAGCCCATGAGCGAGGCATTTGCCGCAAGCAGGCACTTTATCCCGCCTGCCGACATCTACGAGACGGCAAAGAGTGCAGAAGAAATTGTCTCCATCGGCAACCAGACGGGCGAGGGCTGGTTCCTGACCGGGGAAATGCTTGAACTGATTCATACAGATACGCCGAACATTGTATGTACACAGCCCTTTGGCTGCCTGCCAAACCATGTGGTGGGCAAGGGAGTCATCAAGGAACTTCGGAAACGCCATCCCGAGGCAAATATTGTCGCTATCGACTATGACCCCGGCGCATCAGAAGTCAACCAGCTGAACCGTATCAAGCTGATGCTTTCAACCGCCCAGAAGAACCTGAACAAGGCCGTGGAAGCCGAAAAAGAAGCGGCAAAACAAAACCTGCACCAGGCAGAGAATGTGGCAAAGAATACTGCAGCAAGCAAGAAAAAGAAGTCCAAAAATGCTGCTGGCAGCAATAAGAACGAAAAAGCGAACAATAAATCAGCATAAAAACGATAAACACAAAAATACAGAGCCGTCACATCGGCTCTGTATTTTTGATTACACTTAACCTTGTTTCTTTTTATACAGGTTCTTCCATAACTGAAACTTTCGCTCTGCCCTGCCATACTTTTTGTCTTTCACGGCAAAAATGTGTATCTCTTTGTCCGTCAGTTTTTTCTCAAGCATTTTAACGACATATTCGTCCACATTCTCCCTGCTTACCTCGTTCTCACTTGCCTTCAGTGCAGCAAACTCCTTATCTGTAATATCCTCCTCGCTCTTCGCATTTGACTTACACCTTATTGATATTTCTCCGGTTCCCCACCCCGAAGTCTCATAAGTGACTGTCCCCGATTCCATTAAATGCTTAATGGTACACGCAATGATAGATTCTCCTGTCCTCCCTGACTCCATGGAATCCACCTCCAATCCTTATATTTTCATACTGTCAGAATATCTTATAATTCACAGTTATTGACTGTTCGCGGGAACGGTATGACATCCCTGATATTGCCCATTCCCGTCAGGTACATCACGCAGCGCTCAAATCCCAGCCCAAAACCGGCATGCCTTGCACTTCCATAACGTCTCAAATCGAGGTAAAAATCATACTCCTCCGGCTTCAGACCACATTCCTGCATTCTCCTTTCCAGCACATCGAGTTTATCCTCCCTCTGGCTTCCGCCGATAATCTCCCCGATTCCCGGCACAAGGCAGTCCATTGCCGCAACGGTCTTCTGGTCATCATTCAGTTTCATGTAAAACGCCTTTATCTCCTTCGGATAATCCGTGACAAACACTGGTCTTCCAAAAAGCTTTTCCGTCAGGTAGCGCTCATGCTCCGTCTGCAAATCACATCCCCAGGAAACCTTATACGCAAACGTGTCATTTTGCTTCTCAAGCTCCGCAATGGCATCCGTGTACGTGATATGTCCGAATTCGGAATTTGCCACATGCTGAAGTCTTTCAATCAGCCCCTTATCTACAAACTGATTGAAAAATGCCATTTCCTCCGGCGCATTTTCCAGCACATAATTGATGATGTACTTTAACATATTTTCAGCAAGCATCATGTCATCCTTAAGATCCGCAAACGCGATTTCCGGCTCTATCATCCAAAACTCTGCCGCATGACGCGTGGTATTGGAATTCTCCGCGCGGAATGTCGGTCCAAACGTATAGATATTTTTAAATGCCATGGCATAGGTCTCACCGTTGAGCTGACCGCTGACCGTCAGGTTTGTGGGTTTGTTGAAAAAGTCCTTGCTAAAATCCACCTGACCGTCCACCATCGGAAGATTTTTTAAATCAAGCGTGGTCACCTGGAACATCTCCCCGGCACCCTCACAGTCGCTTCCCGTAATAAGAGGCGTATGGACATACACAAAATCCCGCTCCTGGAAAAATTTGTGAATCGCATATGCGCAGAGCGAACGCACCCTGAACACTGCCTGAAACGTATTGGTTCGTGGTCTCAGATGCGATATCGTCCTGAGGTACTCAAAACTGTGTCTCTTTTTTTGCAGAGGGTAATCCGGTGCGGAATCACCCTCTATCTCGATTTTTGCCGCCTGTATCTCAAACGGCTGCTTAGCCTCGGGCGTAAGCGTCACAACACCCGTGGCAATCACTGCCGCACCCACATTCAGTTTTGATATTGCTGCAAAATTATCCAGCGAATCACTGTATACAACCTGAAGCGGCTCAAAAAAAGTCCCGTCATTTATTACCAGAAAGCCAAATGTCTTGGAATCCCTTTTGCTTCTAAGCCATCCCCCGATTGTTACCTCCTTATCCGCATACTCCTTATAATCATGATATAATTCGCGTATGTTTATCATTTTGCTTTTCCTTTCCTTTTTCATACTTGTTGATTTTATACTCACGACAAATGACATTTGATGTGAGTATTGCGCCAGCCACAGCCGCAAAACGGCATATTTCCTTATGTGGCTGTCAACACATAAAAAGTCCATTCACTTTGCTTTCCATTATACCCTTTTCAGGCTATGTACGCAATTGTGTTTGGACTTTTTATTTATATTTTTGTCTATTTTTTACAATTTCCTTTAACCATACTTTAATCTTTTGGCTACTGTGCAGCCTGCATCTGTGCCATTTGGATGATGTCTGATATCTCCATTCCGGATTTTTGGACAACCATCCTAAGCTCATTAAGTTCTTCCATTTTCTGCATCTCTAAGAGTTCATTGAGCTCATCCCTTTCCTTTTTCACCCTGGTAGAGAGCGCGTCAATCAATTCTTCCTTCTGTGCAATCTTTTCCTGTAATGTCTTTTTAACTCCTCTTGCCATATTCATTCTCCTTACCATAATACAATTTCCATAACAGCCAGACTGTTATTTTCTTTATATGTATTAAATTATATGGACAAGAAAGGAAAAATATTCATACTTTTCTATTTTTTGCTGCGGCTTCTCCTTTCAAAGAAATGATCCACTTCCCTCTTTACATCGGAAGGCTGTAAGGTTTTGGACAAATATCCCTCAGGCTTTAAGTTAATAACCTTCTTGACACTCTCCCTGTCAACCCTGCTGGTCAGGAAAATAACAGGAATATCTGCACATTCTTCCTCCGAGCGAATCATTTCCAGTACCTGTCCGCCATCGCAGACAGGCATTTCATAATCAAGCAAAACCAAATCCGGCCGGTTCAGCGTAATGGTTCTAATTGCAGACATTCCGGATTTTGCCAGCACAACATTATAATCATCACAAAGCAGGTCCTGCATTGTTTTGAGCATAAAATCAGAGTCATCTACCACAAGCACTGTCTTTTTCTGGCTTACTACAGCCTGTTCTGCTTTTTTCTTATTCAGGTATTTTTCGACCTCATTCATGGCATTGTCTGTCAGAATTGCGGTTCCGCCCTCCCTGAGTGTCATATGCGGCGCTATCATACAGTATCCAAAATAACCCTTTCCGGTATCAAACAGAAGGCTGAACTGGGGGCTCTGCTTCTCAAATACATGTTGAAACTGCTCATATGTCAGCAATTGCTCTTCCTTAATCTCAAACGAAGCCGAGTCAGGAAAGTGTGCCCTGATTTGATCCACAAACTGTCTTGCAATATACCGGGCAGCATTCATCAGCATTGTGCTGAGAGTCTCCGACTGATTGTCCATCATGCCGCCAACCGTGGCAAGAATCAGTTTCTCCTCAAAAATCAGTATAAATTCCCACTTCTTGCCCTCTTTTGAACAGTAAATCAAACGATAGTATATTCCATCCCCGAACTTCTCTCCACCATAACAGTCGCTTACCAACCGCGGCTCGAGACGAAACATATCATTTAAGAGACGGTTAATCGTCTGTCCCATCACTGTCTGCTCCTCCTCTGGAAGCAGATTTACCCACTGACTTACCGATTCTTTCTCCACAATTGCATGATCTTCTATCAGCGTATGTCCGATCAGCCAGCCAGCGCAAACACCAAGGAAATGGCTGACCGCGTCAGCTGAATACCCCGTCAGCTCCAATTCCCTTTCCAGTGTCGGAAGTGTCCTCTCCCGAAAGTTCTTATGAATCCGTCTATGCATCTCAAATCCTGCATAATTGATGGAAAGCATATATGCCTCCTCCTCTGCAAAATGTTTCAATGCATGATCCCTGAAATATTTAACCGCCTCCTGGCAGACCCACTGGCTTTTTTCATCCTGCTTGCCGAAATCAAAAAGCTTATTCAGCACACTAAACAGCTTTTTATGCTCCTTATCAATTACTTCTACACCGATATTATATCGCTCCTGCCAAACTAATTGATTACCCATATGAATCTTCTCCTTTGTTATTTTATACTCGCATTAAAATTATGCATATAAAATGCAATGGTTATGATTATTATATCATAGTATCATAAGAAATGTCATATATTCACCTAAAATTAGGAAAAAAAATTGTTCCCATCCACACACTGTCCGCCAGAAAACGATATTCCCTACCACTCGTATGGCGTCGCCTGGTAGACGTAGTAGGAATATCATTATAACCACATGCTTATCGAAATATCCCTTATTTATAGGCATTTGAGGACTTCCTTACCCCCTCATCTTTCAGGTATACCCCATTTTTACCCCAATCTTCTTATTGGTACGACTTTTTCTTTCTTCGCCTGCTCCTGCTTGAATCTTTCTTCTATATTAATGTCCCCGCATTCAAGGACATCGTTCAGCACATTTTCCAACTTCTGCATCTCTTCCTGTCTATGGTTTTCTAATACAGATGTATACAAATCCATGGTCATTTGCAATGTGGCATGCCCTAAATATGTCTGGACGGTCTTTGGCTGTATTCCAGCTTCAAAACACCGCGTAGCAAAAGTATGCCTAAAGCAGTGGGGTGAAAATGGCTCAAACTGTTCAAGCTCATCCCGACAAAGATTTATTTCCTCTATAATCCTCTTAATGGCATCAAGAAGTATCTGATCGCAAATAGGTGTTCCGTATTTTGTAGTAAATAATAGATTCTCAAATCCCTTTAATGGTTTCGCAGATTTTCTTGCCAACACATTGTTTCGTTGGATATACTGCTTTTTCAATGCTATTTCGCATTGTCTGCTTATAGGTACTGTTCTTTTACTTGTTCTTGTTTTAGGTGGATTAAAATGAAATTCTTTTTGAGTATCTCCCTCTAATTTTTGATACAAAAGTGTTTTAGTTACACAGATTTCCTTCTTTTCAAAATCAACATCATCCCATGTCAAGGCACATATTTCACCCTGTCTAAGTCCTGTAGAAACAGCAACTACAAACAAATTATCGTAAAATGTACCTTTAGAACACTCAAAGAACTCTGTTTGCTCTTCTCTGGAAAATACCCTCATGTCTTTCTTTTCGTCTCTTGCCAGTCGGATTCCTCTACAGGGATTCTTTAATACATAATTGTCAACCATTGCCTTGTCAAACATGTCTAGCAGCATTATTCTCACCTTATTTTTTGTTTCATAATGATAGCCCTTTTGATCCAGTTCTTTTAATAATGCCTTGATATTCAATTGTGTAATGTCTTTGATTTTCTTTTTGCCTAAAAACGGCTCTATATGTTTGGTATACAATTGCGTATAATACATTTTTGTATTATTACGAATCACTTTATATTTATGTATATCAATCCAGCTTTTGAACCACTGAGACAATGTAATAGAATTATCCTCAACACTATTGCCTTTGGCATCATCATACAAAGCAGTGTTTAGCTTTCTTTTTAATTCCGCAAGATTTCTATCATAGATTTCTTTTCGATTTCCAAATCTGTCAACATACCTTGCTGAATATACACCATTTGATTTTTGCCTTAATCCTGTCCCTAATTCTTTTCCTTTTAAATCCTTTCCCATTTATCCATTCCTTTCTAAATGGAATGAAAAATGACTCACATAACAGTATATATGATACCATTATCAAGTCAAATTATCAATCCAATTATTTTATGTTTTCTTATTGTATTTTAACCAAAACTTATGTTTCTAATTAATATTTATCACACTGCTCCAAAAGCCAAGCATCTAATCGTTGTTTATGTGCATACCATTTTGATCCAATTTTTATAGCATATCCATTTCTAGGCGTTTTTAATAACTCTCTCGCTTTTGTCTGTCCTATTCCCAAATAATCACAAAATTCTTTAATATTCAATAATATTTTTTTTTTTTTTAGATTTGTTTCTGTCATTTCTGTAAAAATCACTCTCCAATTTATATAAAATCCTCAATACGCCATGGTATGGATTTGCACCATACATGGAATGGATTGTATAGACCGCGAAGGTACTTTATTGTCTGCCATTCCGCAGTTTTTCCTTCTGCGCCATTCCTTATCTGCCCTAAGCGTCTACCTGTTCCGCCACACAGCAGTATTGTCAGTTATTCATTTTATAATAATCCAAATAATTTGTTGTCCGACTAAAACTATACATTATAACGGGGCAAAGATATCAACCATTATCTCTGCCCACACTAAACCAAACCATATGTTACCAACTAAACTTTGCCATTACCT
>ERZ778504.770-NODE-770-length-29572-cov-4.613782_pt1 | contig 29572 bp, 27 predicted proteins | sample MGYA00510046_ERZ778504 | MGnify/ENA primary metagenome ERZ778504 (study PRJEB29527, sample SAMN07138964) | mouse gut metagenome | material: feces | host: mouse | place: China:Nanjing | collected 2016-01-25 ...
CTCAGTTCCTTGAATTTGTGGGGGGTGCGGTGCTGGTGGCGCACAATGCAGGATTTGACGTAGGCTTTATCGAGCAGAACTGCCGGTATCAGGATATCGCGGCGGAATTTACATCAGTAGATACGGTGGCAATGGCCAGAATACTTCTTCCTACACTGTCAAAGTTCAAGCTGAATATTGTGGCGAATGCATTGCACATTTCTTTGGACAATCATCATCGTGCGGTAGACGATGCAGGTGCGACGGCGGAGATTTTTGTGAAATTTATAGAGATGCTAAGACAAAGAGGGATCCATACATTAGAAAGACTGAACCATTTCGGTGCACAGAGCAAGGATATGGTGAAAAAGCTTCCCTCCTATCATGTCATTATTCTGGCGAAAAATCAGGTGGGGAGGACGAACCTTTATACCCTTGTGTCAAAGTCACATTTGGAATATTATGCGAGGCGCCCAAGAATCCCCAAGAGTGAATTGTCAAAGTACCGGGAAGGATTGATCGTGGGGAGCGCTTGTGAAGCGGGAGAACTGTATCAGGCAATTTTGAATGACAAATCAGAGGAGCGTATCTCAAAGATTGTCAATTTTTATGACTATCTGGAAGTGCAGCCTCTTGGGAACAATCGTTTTATGATAGCGAGCGATAAAATCAGTAAGGTGAATAGTGAAGAAGATTTAAAAGAGATCAACCGCCGTATTGTGCATCTCGGAGAACAGTTTAATAAGCCGGTTGTTGCTACCTGCGACGTACATTTCCTCGACCCGGAGGACGAGGTGTACCGCCGTATCATTATGGCTGGAAAAGGATTTGGCGATGCGGATAATCAGGCGCCTCTTTATCTTCATACGACAGATGAGATGCTGGCGGAATTTGAATATCTTGGCTCTAGGAAAGCGAGAGAGATTGTTGTTGAGAATCCGGGAAGGATTGCGGATATGGTGGAGAAGATTTCTCCGGTCCGGCCGGATAAGTGTCCGCCTGTTATCCCTGATTCTGACAAGCAGCTTCGGGAAATCTGTTACCGAAAAGCGCATAGTATGTATGGGGAGAAGCTGCCGGAGATTGTAACCGAGCGTTTGGAGAGAGAACTTCATTCGATTATTTCCAACGGTTTTGCCGTGATGTACATCATTGCTCAGAAACTGGTATGGAAATCGAATGAAGACGGATATCTGGTGGGTTCCAGAGGTTCCGTCGGTTCTTCCTTTGTGGCGACGATGGCGGGAATTACGGAGGTAAATCCTTTAAGTCCTCATTATTATTGTGATAAATGCCATTACAGCGATTTTACATCTGATGAGGTGCGCGCGTATGCCGGAGGCTGCGGATGGGATATGCCGGATAAACGCTGTCCGGTCTGTGGGGAACCTCTTGTGAAAGACGGATTTGATATTCCCTTTGAGACATTCTTGGGATTTAAAGGGAATAAAGAGCCGGATATTGATCTTAACTTTTCGGGCGATTATCAGAGCAACGCTCACAAATATACGGAGGTGATCTTTGGGGCCGGGCAGACCTACCGTGCCGGGACGATCGGCACGCTGGCAGATAAGACAGCGTTTGGATATGTGAAGAATTATTATTCAGAGCGCGGGCAGGGAAAAAGAGTATGTGAGATTAATCGTATTGTACAGGGATGTACGGGAATCCGGAGAAGTACGGGCCAGCATCCAGGGGGAATTATCGTGCTTCCTTTGGGGGAGGATATTAACTCCTTCACTCCTGTACAGCACCCGGCCAACGATCTGAATACGGATATTGTTACGACGCATTTTGACTACCACTCTATAGATCATAACTTATTGAAGCTTGACATTCTCGGCCATGATGATCCGACTATGATCAAGACTCTGGAGGAATATATCAGTTCTCCGGCTATAGATAATGAATACAATGAGACGGACCATAAGTTCAAAGCTACGGAGATTCCGCTGGATGATAAGGGTGTTATGTCGCTGTTTCACGATACTTCGGTGCTTGGGATCACACCGGATGATATCGGAGGATGTCCGGTGGGATGTCTTGGCATACCGGAGTTCGGGACGGATTTTGTTATCCAGATGGTGGTGGATACAAAGCCTCAGTCACTGTCCGATTTGATCCGTATCTCAGGGCTTTCCCATGGGACGGACGTATGGCTTAACAATGCCCAGGACCTTATAAAGAGTGGAAAGGCAACGATTTCTACTGCAATCTGTACCCGTGACGATATTATGACATATCTTATTAATAAGGGAATGGACAGTGAGCTTTCCTTTACTATCATGGAAAAGGTGAGGAAAGGAAAAGGATTGACGCCGGAGTTTGAGGAAGCCATGAAGGCGGCCGACGTACCGGATTGGTATATCTGGTCCTGCAAGCAGATTAAGTATATGTTTCCGAAGGCCCATGCCGCGGCATATGTTATGATGGCATATCGGATCGCTTATTGTAAGATTCATTATCCGCTGGCATATTATGGCGCTTATTTTGGAATCCGTGCAGATGCATTTTCCTACGAATTGATGTGTCAGGGGAAGGAAAAGCTGAATCAGTATATAGACGACTATAACCGCCGCTTAGCAAGTCTTTCTCAAAAGGAGCAGGCAACTTTAAAGGATATGCATATTGTACAGGAAATGTATGCAAGAGGTCTGGAATTTGAACCTCTTGATATCTATAAGGCGCAGGCGACGAAGTTCTTAATCGTGGACGGAAAGCTGATGCCTCCTTTTATCAGTATTGAGGGGATGGGAGAAAAGGCGGCGGAGGCTGTGGCAGAAGCCGCGAAGGACGGACCGTACTTGTCGAAGGATGATTTCAGGCAGAGAACGAAGGCGAGTAAGACGGTGATCGATTATATGGCGGGAATGGGACTATTTGGAGCTCTTCCGGAGTCTAATCAGTTATCGCTTTTTGATCTATGAGAAAGAGTATCGGAACAGAAAGGAATGACAGATTATGAATAACAGATATAAAGGAATCATCTATATTATCCTGTCTGCATTTTGCTTTGCATTTATGAACATGTTTGTGCGTCTGGCGGGCGACCTGCCTTCTGTGCAGAAAAGCTTTTTCCGAAATTTTGTGGCTGCGGGATTTGCTTTTGTGATTCTATTAAAGGATCGGGTGCCATTTCGGTGCAAAAGAGAAAATTTAATCTATCTGCTGCTGCGTGCCGGGTTTGGGACAATGGGGATTTTGTGCAATTTCTATGCCATAGACCATCTGGTTCTTGCCGACGCGTCAATGCTGAATAAGATGTCGCCCTTTTTTGCAGTGCTGTTCAGCTTTCTGGTGTTAAAAGAGAAAGTGACGGCGCCGCAGGCATTGATTGTGGCGGGAGCATTTGCCGGCAGCATGTTCGTAGTCAAGCCTACCTTCGCGAATATGGATCTGATTCCTTCTATCATAGGACTGCTTGGAGGAATCTGCGCGGGAGCGGCTTATACGATGGTGAGAAAGCTCGGGGAAAACGGTGAGAAGGGTTCTTTTATTGTATTCTTTTTTTCTTTATTCTCCTGTACGGTAACATTGCCGTGGCTGATCTTTGATTACCATCCCATGACAGCGGCGCAGCTTGCAGCGCTTCTTATGGCGGGATTCAGTGCTGCGGGCGGACAGTTTTCCATTACGGCGGCCTACACGTGCGCGCCTGCAAGGGAGATTTCCGTGTATGACTATTCCCAGATCATATTTGCAGCGCTTCTGGGATTCGCCGTATTCGGGCAGATTCCGGATGTACTGAGCTGGCTTGGATACGGAATCATCTGTACCATGGCGGTTATCATGTTCTTATATAATACAAGGCATGAACATAAGAAAAAGGAGCTGCGGTCATGAAACAGTCACAGATTACTCTCTGGTGCCATGAGATTATCCGGTCTCAGGCAGCGGAGGGAGGATTTTATATTGACGCGACAATGGGAAAGGGAAATGATACATTATTCTTATGCGGGCTCGCGGGAGAGGCAGGCAGTGTGTTAGCGTTTGACATACAGAGACAGGCGCTTTTGTATACAGAAGACCTGTTAAAGAGTTATGGGATGGAACAGAGGGCAAGGCTGATTCTGGATGGTCATGAGCATATGGGAAATTATGCAAAAGACGAGACGGCGGATGTTATCTGTTTTAATTTTGGGTATCTTCCCGGCGGGGATCATAAGATAGCGACATGTGCGGATACAAGTATTGCGGCGGTGGAAAAAGGGCTTTCCATATTAAAACACGGTGGGATGATGAGCCTTTGTATTTACAGCGGGGGAGATACGGGATTTGAGGAAAAGGAAGTAATTCTTTCATATCTGAGGAAGCTCCCGTCAAAGAAATTCACGGTAATCGTAAATGAATACTGGAATCGAGAGAATCATCCTCCGGTTCCGGCATTTATCTTTAAAGCATAAGAGACGGCATTTGGAAAGGAGATAAAATTTCATGAGAAGAACAGACAGAGAAGTCAAGGATACGGAAGAGATCAAAAGAATACTTGACGGCTGCAAAGTATGCAGGCTTGGGTTATCAGACGGCGGAAAGCCCTATATCGTTCCGATGAATATGGCGTATGATTTTGATGGAGAAGAGCTGGTAATCTATTTCCACTGTGCAAAGGAGGGGAAGAAGCTTGAACTGCTCCGTAAGAATGCGCAGGCAGGGTTTGAGATGGACAGGGAGATTTCACTGATAGAAGGGAATACGCCCTGTCAGTACAGTTATCAGTATGAAAGTATCATTGGCGGCGGGTATGCAGAGCTTGTAGAGGATGAGCAGGAGAAAAGTAAAGCGCTTGCCAAGATCATGAAGCACCAGACAGGGAAAGAGTTTGATGATTTTGTGAAAAATCCAAAGCTTTCGCGTGCAGTTGCGATTATTAAGCTGACGGCAGAGGAGTATTCCTGCAAAAGCAGCGTATAAAGAATGCAATGCATTCTGAAGCATAAGATTTTTTGACAGATTTTCTTAAGAGTTTTTGCTCACAAATTACAACTTTAAATTGGAAAAGTATTATGATATACTTAAAGATATTTACGAAAGGATGGACTGAGGAATGTCAGAAACGAATAAAGTAATTATGCTCGGCAATGAGGCTATCGCCAGAGGCGCCTATGAGGCCGGTGTAAAGGTATCTGCGGCATATCCGGGTACGCCGAGCACAGAGATCAGCGAATATCTGGTGCAGTACAAAGATGATTTGTACTGTGAATGGTCTCCCAACGAGAAGGTTGCCACGGAGGTGGCGGTTGGCGCATCTCTGGCGGGCACAAGAGCGATGGCGTGCATGAAGCATGTGGGATTCAATGTGGCGGCAGATCCGGCATACAGCGTTTCTTATATGGGAGTGAATGGGGGACTTGTGATCGTAGTAGCGGATGATCCCGGGCTTTACAGTTCACAAAATGAACAGGATACGAGAATGGTAGCCCGAGCTGCCAAGCTTCCGGTTATTGAGCCGGCGGACAGCGCAGAGGCGAAGGAATACATGAAGCTTGCATTTGAACTTAGTGAGAAGTTTGACCGGCCATTTGTATACCGGACGACGACAAGGCTTGCGCATTCTCAGGGAATTGTGGAATTAGAAGACAGACAGGATATTTTGGATAAGGAATATGTGAAGGATATCCGGCGGACAGTTATGATGCCGGGGAATGCAAAGCTTCGCCATATCGAGATTGAAAAGCGTAACGATGAGCTTGCAGAGGCGGCTGATACGCTGTCAGTTAACAGAGTGGAGATGAATGACACGAAGATCGGCGTTATTACCAGCGGCATTCCATACCAGTATGTGAAGGAGGCGCTGCCCGGTGCTTCTGTCTTAAAGCTTGGTCTGGTGAACCCATTGCCTAAGAAACTGATCAAAGATTTCGCGGCGAAGGTTGAAAAACTCTACATCGTAGAGGAGCTTGATCCAGTCATTGAAGAGCAGGTGAAGTCATGGGGAATCGAAGCCATCGGAAAAGAGATCTTCACTATACAGGGCGAATACAGCGCCAACATGCTGCGGACAGCGGTCCTGAAAGAGGAGATTGCCCTTGCAAAGCCTGCCGAAGCTCCGGGGAGGCCGCCGATCCTATGTCCGGGATGTCCCCACAGAAGCGTTTACTATGTGCTGAATAAATTAAAATTCCATGCGGCGGGAGATATCGGCTGCTATACCCTTGGAGCAGTGGCACCTCTCAGTGTCGTAGATACAACTATGTGTATGGGCTCAAGCATTTCCACGCTTCATGGTATGGAGAAAGCAAAGGGAAAGAATTACATAAAAAACTGGGTAGCAGTGATCGGCGATTCTACATTTTTGCATACAGGTATCAATTCTCTGATGAATATGACTTATAACAATGCAACAGGAACTGTTATGATCCTTGACAATTCCACTACAGGAATGACAGGTCATCAGGATCATGCGGCTACAGGAAAGACGCTGCAGGGCGATGCAACTTATGCCATCGACATTCCGGCGCTTTGCCGTGCAGTGGGAGTGAAAAATGTTATCGAGGTCAATGCTTTTGATATTGCAGAGCTTGAAAAGACCATTAAAGAGGAAGCAGCGAAGGATGAGGTGTCTGTTATCATCACAAAATCTCCCTGTGTACTTTTAAGCAAGGGGAAGAAGCCACTCTACACCGCTTTCGCGGACAAATGTAAAAAATGCGGCATGTGCATGAAGCCGGGATGTCCGGCTATGACAAAGAATTCAGACGATACGGTTAAAATTGACGATACCATGTGTACCGGCTGCGGTCTTTGCGGCAGTTTATGTAAGTTTGGGGCAATTGAACTGGTAAAGGAGGGTGTCAGATAATGGCAGTAAAGAATATTATGATCGTCGGCGTCGGGGGACAGGGAACACTTCTTACCAGCAGGATACTCGGCGGTCTTGCTACTTTGGGCGGCTATGATGTGAAACTTTCCGAGGTTCATGGTATGGCGCAGAGAGGCGGAAGCGTGGTGACTTTTGTACGGTACGGCAAAAAGGTGGCGGAACCTATCGTAGAAGAAGGACAAGCAGACGTGATCATTGCCTTTGAGCGGCTTGAGGCATTAAGATATGCTCACTTTTTGAAGAAGGACGGCGCATTAATCGTCAATGACTGGCGGATCGATCCGATGCCGGTTGTAATCGGAGCGGCAGAGTATCCGGAAGGGATTCTGGAGACTTTACAGAAGGAGCATAAGGTATATGCGGTAAATGCTACAGAGGAATCCAAAAAACTTGGAAATCCGAGAGTGTTCAATCTGATTGTTCTCGGAATTGCAGCACAGCATATGGACTTTACAAAAGAGCAGTGGTATGAGGTGATCCAAAAGACTGTTCCTTTCAAGACGGTTGAAATCAACAAAAAGGCATTCGATGTAGGCTGCCGCCTGTAGAAAGGCGGTTATCGCGCAAGATTATATAAAAAGCAGATATAAAGATAATTTTAGCCGGAAGAAAGACTTCGGCTCTTAAGATTATAAAATATATGAAGGAATGAACAGGAGAAAAAGATATGGCAAGAGTAGAACTGGCTGATTGGCAAGAGCAAATCAGAGATCCGAAGGTTGAATGCATGAGCAGGGATGAAATGAGCGAACTACAAGGTGAGAGACTTGTAAGGCAGGTAAAGAATGTATACGAGAATGTCCCATTTTACAAGAAGAAGATGGATGAGCTCGGGGTGCTGCCGGGGGATATTAAAGGAATCGAGGATATCGGGAAACTCCCCTTTACAACAAAGGAGGATTTAAGGGATAATTATCCATTCGGGCTTCTGGCGGTTCCGAAGGAGAAGATCGCAAGGGTTCAGGGAACATCCGGAACAACAGGAAAGCTTACATTGGCTTCCTATACCCGGAACGATGTCGACATCTGGGGAGAATGTGTGGCAAGAGGTCTTGTGATGGCAGGACTGACTTCTGCTGACCGTATTCATGTATGCTATGGGTACGGACTTTTTACAGGAGGTATGGGACTGGATCTTGGCGCAAAAGCTCTTGGTGCGATGGCGATCCCGATGTCGTCAGGAAACACAAAACGTCAGCTTATGTGTATGGAGGACTTCGGCGCAACAGCGTTTGGCTGTACGCCTTCTTATGCGCTGTATCTTGCGGAGGCGGCAGCAGAGGCAGGAATCGTAGACCGCCTGCAGATCAAGGCGAGTATTAATGGCGCGGAGCCGTGGACAGAGGCGATGCGTAAGAAGATCGAAAGTATTTTAAAAATCAATACCTTTGATATCTATGGGCTCTGTGAGATCACAGGGCCGGGCGTTGCCGTAGATTGTATTCACCATAAAGGACTTCATGTGTATGAAGATCATTTCTATCCGGAGATCTTAAATCCGGCGGATCAGAGTGCATGTGCCGAGGGAGAAACCGGAGAGCTTGTATTTACAACTCTTACCAAGGAAGGTATGCCTCTTCTTCGTTACCGCACAAAGGATCTTACAAGCATCCAGTACGGTATTTGCGAATGCGGAAGAACTCTGCCCAGAATCCAGAAGTTCACCGGACGTACCGATGATATGAAGGTTATCCGCGGCGTCAATGTATTTCCGACACAGGTTGAGGCAGCCCTTCTTTCAATCGGTGGCGGCGTAGCTCCGCACTACATGCTTATTGTAGATCGTGAGAATAATTTGGATGTCCTTACTGTAATGGTAGAGGTAGATGAGAAGTATTTCTCAGACGAGATCCGTAAGCTGGACGAGCTTAAGAATAAGGTGGGGGCGGTTCTGAAGCAGGCGCTTGGCGTGTCAGTAAAAGTGAAGCTTGTAGAACCAAAGACAATTCAGAGAAGTGAAGGAAAAGCGAAACGTGTCATTGATAACAGAGAATTATAAAAAGGAGGCAGAACATGGGTATCAGTAATACAATACAGCAATTGTCAGTATTTTTAGAGAATAGAGAAGGACGTCTTGATGATGTATTAGGCGTTCTGGCGGATAAACAGGTGAATATCGTGGCATTAAGCCTTGCGGATACATCCGATTATGGGATGCTGCGTATGATTGTGTCAGATCCCCACAAGGGGCGCGCGGCACTTAAGGAAGCAGGAATCACGGCCATGCTTACAGACGTAGTAGCGCTTCGGGTTCCTCATGCGACGGGTTCTTTGTGTAAGGCAATGCACCAGATTGTAGAAGGCGAAGTTAATATAGAATATATGTATGCATTTGCAAATGGAAGCGATGCGGCGGCAGTACTTAAGAGTGATGATCCAGCAAGAGTCATTGATATTCTGAAAGGAAGCGGATTTGATGTGTATTCAGCAGACGAGGCATACCGCGCAAATCAGTAGGATGGGGGACCTGATAAAAGATATGGCAAACCTGCAGGAAATTATGAGGAAAATCAGAAATTGCGGCGAGTTGTATGCGGTAGTATCTTTGTGTACACAGATGCCTTTCGTATCTTGCAATCCAGAAAGCTATGATGACGAGATATTTGTTTATTTCGATAAGGATGGTGCAAATAAGGGGGCAAGATGGCTTCTGGAAGAAAAGAATCCCATACAGCTTGCAAGGATAGACAAAAAGAGCCGTCTGGCATTCTTCACCAGTCTGCTTCCTATGGGAGTGAATGCTGTCTCGGTGGATAAAGGGCTGCCCGACGAAACAAAATTTCAGTTAGATCAGTTGATTCACAGACAGACCGCAGAAGAGATGCCCAAAGGGCAGATTCGTATAGAGAATCCGGAGCTTCACCTGACAGCTCTTTACTTTGCGCAGGAACTCAGAAAAGAGGCAAAAACAGAGGACAGAATCACGGCGGATCTTGAGGAGTTGAATGAGGAATTGGCTGCTCATTTCTGCCGCGGCAAATATATTATCGCTATTGAAGAAGGAAAAGGAATCCCATTGCTCAAAAAAAATGGAGATTCCTTTCAGCCGGTCTTTACAGATATCCGGGAGTTTCAAAAATTCAATCAGGAGAAAAAGTATGGGGCCGCGGTGTTAGAATATGAAAAAATCAAAGAGGTCCTTACTCCTGAGACAAAAGGAGTTGCAGTGAATCCATTTGGGGTGAATATTCTGTTGAAGATCAGATGAAATGTCCGTCAATCTTGAAAAATGTGAAAAAGGGATGCGGCGCTTGCGCTGCATCCCTTTTTTCCGAAATCTCATTTTGTGTATTACTTTTAAATATCAAAGTGCCATATATAAAAAAGGTACATCGAAATTTTGATTATCGTTCCTAAATCTTAGAGTTTTGTGACATTCACTGCCTGAGGTCCTTTTGCACCTTCTGTAACATCATACTCTACTGCCTGTCCCTCTTCCAGAGACTTGAAGCCTTCCATATTCAGTCCTGAATAATGTACGAATACATCGTTTCCAGCTTCGTCGGAAATGAAGCCGTATCCTTTTTGGTTGTTAAACCACTTAACTGTACCTTTCATTACGATACCTCCATAAAAATTAATCCTGCATCACCGTAACATTTGTACAAGTGACACTTCGCTAGAATACCATGATTTGAACAAAAAGTCAATGGATTTGAGGATATTTTTGACGTATAGTAAGGCGGAATTGCTTGACGAAAGGGAGGGAAAAGTGTAAAGTATAATTGGTATAAAACAGTAAAGGAAGTGCACTATGATTACACTGACCGGGAAAAAAGTTTCCGAAGGGATTGCCATTGGAAAGCTTTCATTTTATAAAAGAGATATAAAAGAAGTACGTCATATCTATGTGAAAGATGTGGAGAAAGAGATTTCCCGTCTTCAGAAGGCGAAGGAGCGTGCATTATTTGAATTGCAGGAGTTGTATGAGATTTCTATCCGTGAAGTTGGAAAGGCGAATGCAGCTATTTTTGAGATGCAGCAGGATATTTTGGATAATGACGGATTGTGGAACAGGATCACAAGCATCATTCTGGAGGAGAAGCTGAATGCGGAATATGCGGTAAAGACAGCGACAGAGGAATATCTGAAGGATAACAGGGATAAAAGCAACGAAGCAGATGTACGGGATGCGGCAATCCGGATGATCCGGATTCTGTCAAGGAGCTGGAAAGATAAGTTGTATGTGGATGAGCCGTTTATTATGGCGGCGGGGGATTTGTATCCAAGCGAGGCAGTACAGCTTGACAAGGAGCGGGTTCTGGGATTTGTCACCAAGTATGGAACAGTTAATTCTCATACGGCGATCATTGCCCGTACGAAAGGAATCCCATCTGTCATCGCACTTGGCGAATCTCTGAAGGCGGAGTACGAGGGCAAGATGATCATTGTAGACGGCTATGAGGGTAAGATATATATAGAACCGGATTATACATTGCTTACAAGAATGAAACGGCGCCAAGATGAGAATAAAGTACATATCTCGAATCTGGAGCGTCTGAAGGGTAAGGAAAATATTACCCAGAGCGGACAGAAGATAGATATCTGTGCGAATATCGGGATGCGAGAAGATATTGAGCGGGTTATCCGAAGCGATGCCGGAGGAGTCGGACTCTTCCGAAGCGAGTTCCTTTTTATGGAGAATGGAAATCGGGCGCCTACAGAGGAGCAGCAGTTTCAGGCATATAAGCTTGCAGCGGAGTCTATGGGAATGAACAGAGTAGTTATCCGTACTGCGGATCTAGGCGGGGATAAGAGGGCGGAATTTCTGGAGATGGAAAAGGAGCATAACCCGGCAATGGGACTTCGGGGAATCCGTATGTCGCTTGAGAAGGAAGAGATGTTCAAGACGCAGCTTCGGGCTATTTTAAGAGCCTCCATCTATGGGAATGTACAGATTATGTTCCCGATGATAACGAAGGTGGAAGAGGTTATCAAAGCAAAGGAGTATTTGGAAGGTGTAAAGCAGGAGCTGAAGGCGGAAAAGGCGTTTTTTGACGAAAATATCAAAGTGGGTGTTATGATTGAAACTCCGGCGGCGGTTATGCTCAGCGGAGAGTTGGCGAGAGAGGTAGACTTTTTCAGTATCGGGACGAATGACCTCACACAGTTTACGCTCGGTATGGATAGGACGAATGAGGCCGTCGTGAGCCATTATGATACGAAACATCCGGCACTGCTTAAGATGATACGGATTGTTACGAATAACGTCCATTTGGAGGGTAAGACTATCAGTGTGTGCGGTGATTTGGCAGCAGACCTGTCAATGACGGAATTTTTTGTTCAGATAGGAGTTGATGAATTGTCGGTTGCGCCGGATCAGGTTCTGGGGCTTAGAAAGAAGATTCGGGAAATTCAGTAAATTATGACAGCAAAGGAGCAAGAGTATGTGGACTAGGGAGCAATTAAAAAATAATGCAAAGATTAATATGAAGCGGAATTACTGGAGTTGTGTAGCGGTTGCTTTTATTATGTCAGTTGTAGAAGGGATCGGAGCTGCAGGAGGTGTCAGAAGCGGATCGCAGAGCGCTGTGACGGATAACGGCTACAGCAGTTATGGTGGCTATGATATAGGTGATATGAGCGGTACTTTCACAGCAATCGCATCGGTGTTGGTGGTCATAGGTCTTATATTGGTTGTATTCGGGCTGCTTCTTAATATTTTTGTGGGAAATGTACTTCGGATCGGCGCAAATAAATTTTTTGTCCGGAACCGTACGGAGATGTCACGTGTCGGGGACATCTTCGATGGATTCCGTTCAGGGCATTATGGGAATATCGTCCTTACCATGTTCTTGAAAGACTTGTATGTTGCTTTGTGGACACTTTTGTTTATAATACCGGGAATTATCAAAGAGCTTGAGTATATGATGGTACCTTATATTCTTGCGGAAAATCCGGGTATGGACCAGAAAGAAGCATTTGCGATCAGTAAGCGGATGATGGATGGTGAGAAAATGGATGCTTTTGTATTACAGCTTTCCTTTATCGGCTGGTATCTGCTGGCTGCCATTACCTGTGGTCTGGCAGGAATTTTTTATGTGAATCCATATATGGAGGCGACTATGGCAGAGCTTTATGCCTATAATAAAGGAAAAGCTTTTCATGAAGGTTATATTCAGTAAATATATTTTGCAGAGAAAGTCTGTGGAGAAATTTTGAAAAAATAGCTTACATTTATGAGAATTGTGTGATATAATACAAAAAGAAAGGATTATGTCGGCAAATAACGAACTTCATAGATGATATACCAGATGGAGCTGGCGTACGGTCTATAAGCGGAATATGCTTAGATTGTGCGTCTTTTCTATTATGGAGATAGCAGTCCGGCAGTTTCTTTTTTTGAACAAACAGGGGATGTCAGATAGGATACAGCGAAATGTCAGTGAATGAACAGGAGGTAAATATGTTCAAAGTTGGTGATCAGGTAGTACATTATAAAGAAGGTGTCTGTGAAGTGACAAATATTGGGAGACTAGACATAAGGTGTTCTGACAGAGAAAAAGAATATTATACATTGAAACCCTTGTATAATGCGGGCGGAACACTCTATATGCCAGTCAATGGACAGGAAAAACAGTTGAGAAAGGTTATATCGTCTAATGAGGCCAGAGAGCTGATTGCCGATATGCCCAATATTGATATTCTGAATGTAAATGATGAAAAGAGGCGGGAACTCATGTATAAGGAAGCGCTGTTTAAAAATCAGTGCAGATCATGGGTTGCGCTGATGAAGACATCTTATATCAGGAAAAAAGAGCGGCTTGCAGTTGGGAAGAAGGTTATTAATGTAGATGACAGATATTTGAATAGCGCGGAGAAGTTCCTATACGGTGAGCTTGCAGTTGCTTTAGATATACCAAAAGAAAAAGTGCGCGAATATATTGTAAAAAAGATGGAGCCTTAAGAAAAAAATGCTTTGGCGGCGGGGAGCGTCCAAAGCATTTTTTTATGAAAACAATGCCAGAAGAAACAGGCATATAATGATGCCGACAACAAGAATAGCGAGCCGCATCACAAATTGCAGTGTTTTTTTCTTTCTGCCTTTTCCGCTGTGGGGTGATTTCTCTTGAGACATGAGAAATGCTATATAATAATCACGGCTCAAATTATAATCAAGTCTTAGGGATCTGTCCTTTGAAAGTTGTGTATACTGTAAAAAGGCATTCCAGTCTCTGCAGACGGCCTTCCAACCGTTTAGGATCTCATTTTTCACATTATCTATCGGTGAGCGGGTAAAAAATCCAATGTCTGAACGATAGCGGTTCATATTCTGATAAACCGGATCCGTCTGTTTTTCATAAAAACTTTCAAGGGATTTTTTTAGTCCGGCCAGAGCAGCGGTCTGTGCATCGTGGTTCTCGTTATAAGAGTCTATCATATATCGGTATATTTTTTGAAAGCTGTCTGCCTGATAGGAAGGATTTCCGCTTTGATTCCTGTATTCGGGCGTTTGTTTTAAGGCTTGTGCATTCTGGAGAAAAAATTCCTGCGCATGGATACCCATGGCATACTTCAGGGCGGAGGCGGTTCCATCTCCAAGGCCTGCTTGTTCTATAAAAGTCTGCGCTTTCAAAGAGGACATTCCTGCCGAGAAGCCAAGATATTCTTCACTGGTGTAAGGAAGCTTTTCAGATTTCATCTGGGGGAGATTCTGGTTCAGGTATTGGATAAAATTCTGTGCTTGTCTGACATCGCGTAAAGTGAATGCTTTGCCTCCTGTAAGATATCCGCCGCGCTGGAGGACTTCGGCGGCCCGTGTTATGCTCTTTTCGGATTTTCCTACGGAAGTCTGGTATTGTGCATTTATCCGTGCTTTTGCATCCCTTTGATAAATGATTCCCTGTGTAAGCTTTTGTCCTGAGGCTTTCTGTTCAAGGCTCTGTGCGGTGAAGCCTGTATTTCCAAAGGAAGAGCTTCCGTTTTGCAAAGACAGGGGCTTTCGCTCCGATATATTTTCAAACAACCCGTTAATAAGCGCTTCCTCAGAGTTCGGACGCCCATATTGTCCGAGAAAATCAAGAAGTTCTTGAAAATGTTCGGTTACTAACTGCTTGATAGCATTTAGAGTAAAGGTGTCGAGCTGCGCCATCAATTGTAACTGCAGATTACCTGTAAAGTCCGAGAGAATATCTTTTAATAATGACTGGAATATCGATTGTATCTGATTGTAATTGCTTTGCAGAGATATTCCTGAATCATACTTCCAGTTATACATCTCTGAAAGCTTTCGATTCATGATCCTTTCATTAGCCGCTTCTTCGTCTGGACTCGTATGTTTTTGCTCTTTTGCGGACTCTAACTCTGTACGATCTTGCTGTTTCTGATATTTTGCCGCCTCCTTTTCCTTTGCAAGCGCTGCATTCAGAATCATCTCACCCGCGCGCATTTGTTCTAAGGAAGCCTCAAGTTCTGCGAGTTCACCGTCAATTGGAACTTCCTGACCGGGACCTGCCGGATGACCTGTGCCCTGTTCTGCCGGAGGCGCAGGAGTGAGGGGCCTTTGTGGATTCTGGTTTGTCGGAATAGGATTTGGAGTTATTATATGTTGACCTGCTGTGTTTTGAATATCCATATAGTTGTCACCCCCTTTTATATATTATCGACAGAATGCGGTAAAACTTGAAAATCACAATCTTTTTTTATACGCATACAATATATTGTTATTATTTTCAAGGAGGACATTATGAAGAAAAGAGTGTATGCTATATTGCTGGCTGCTGTTATGACAGTTGTGTCTTTAACTGCATGCTCCGGTAAAAATGAGACGGAAAAAGCTGTAAAAAGTACCGCGGAGGAGACGAATACACAGGAGGATACATCCGGCGAAGGAATGCTTCCGGCAACAACGAAAGTAGTATTAAACGAGGTTGCGCATTCTATCTTTTATGCCCCGATGTATGTGGCGATTGAAGAGGGGTATTTTGCAGAAGAAGGGATAGATCTAGAACTTGTGACAGGATTTGGCGCAGATAAAACAATGACAGCCGTAATTTCCGGCAGCGCGGATATTGGGTTTATGGGTTCAGAAGCTTCTATCTATACCTACAACGAGGGCGCGAATGATTATGTGGTTAATTTTGCGCAGCTTACCCAGCGTGCGGGGAATTTCCTTGTAGCCCGTGAGAATATGACGGACTTCAAGTGGGAAGATCTGAAGGGCAAAGATGTATTGGGAGGACGGAAAGGCGGTATGCCTGAAATGGTATTCGAATATATCTTAAAGCAGAATAACATCGACCCGCAAAAGGATGTAAAAATCGATCAGAGTATTGATTTTGGTTCAACGGCAGCAGCATTTTCCGGCGGGCAGGGAGACTTCAGCGTAGAGTTTGAACCTTCTGCAACGGCTCTGGAAAAGGAAAAGGACGGTTATGTAGTAGCATCTCTTGGAACAGACAGCGGGTATGTCCCCTATACCGCATTTTCAGCAAAAAAGAGCTATATCAAAGATAATCCGGAAGTGATTCAGGGATTTACGAATGCGCTGCAAAAGGGTATGGATTACGTACAATCACACAAGCCGGATGAGATTGCTTCTGTGATAGAGCCGCAGTTTAAGGAGACAGATCTTGATACGATTACAACAATTGTGACACGATATTATGAGCAGGATACATGGAAGGAAGATCTGGTGTTTGAAAAAGAGAGCTTTGAGCTTTTACAGGACATCTTAGAAGAGGCGGGCGAACTTACAAAGAGAGCGCCGTATGAAGACCTCGTAACTGTAGAGTTTGCACAGACAGCAAGTAAGTAAGCTCAGAGATCCACAGAGGAATTCGCGGGTAAAGTGATAACAGGCATAAGAATAAAGCCGGAAAAGCAGTTTTCCGGCTTTATTACAGGAAAAAACTGAGTTTGCTATAAACACTGAATATAAATGTCGAAAAAATAAAATGAGTTGAGCTATCAAGTAATTTCAGTTATAATGAGTTGTGATTGGAGGATATTATTGATGTTCAGACAGAAGGAGAAGAACCAATGACAGAAAGCAGGGTTCTTATATTTGCGGGTACAACAGAAGGGCGTAAGCTTTCAGAATATCTGGTGAGACATGCCGTGCGTGTCCATGTTTGTGTCGCGACAGAATACGGCGGGAGTCTTTTGCCGGCGGGGAAGAGTATTACGGTTTCCAGCGACAGGATGACGGCAGCGCAGATGGAGCGTTTTATAGAAGAATTTGAGCCGAATTATGTAGTTGATGCAACCCATCCTTATGCGGATGAGGTAACTTATAATATACAAAAGGCATGCGGTGCATGCAAAAAGAAATATCTTCGCCTGATCAGAGAGAGCAGTGCGGCAGATGGGTGTATCTATGTGGATAATGTAGAGGAAGCTGTGTCGTTCTTGAACAGTACGAAGGGAAACATACTTGCGGCTACGGGCAGCAAGGAGCTTCAGGCGTACACAAAACTGGAAGACTATAAGAATCGCCTTTATGCGAGAGTGTTATCGGTCGCTGATGTTATAGAAAAGTGCAGGCAGCTTGACGTCAGGGGGCGGCATCTAATCTGCATGCAGGGACCATTTTCCGTGGAATTGAATATGGCGATGTTAAAAGAGTATCAGATTGAATGGTTTGTTACGAAGGAGTCCGGCAAGGAAGGTGGATTTCCTGAGAAATGTGAGGCGGCAAGGCGGGTTAAGACTAAGCTTCTTGTAATCGGAAGGCCCGGGAAACAAGAAGATGGGTATACGTTGGGAGAGATGTGCAGGCTTTTGAAGACAGAGCTTCTGCTGTCAGGAAGTGATGACACAAGGCGCAGAAAAGTCACATTGGTTGGTATTGGTACGGGCAGCAGAAGTTATCTTACCATAAGAGCGGAGAAAATATGCAGGCAGGCAGAGCTTATTATCGGCGCTGAGCGTATTGCGAAAGCAGCGGCTCTTAGCGGACAGGACGTGTATTTTGAATATCGGACAGCAGAGATCGCCAGATACATAGAGGATCATCCAGAGTATAGAGACATAGCTGTTGTATTCTCAGGAGATGTAGGATTCTACAGCGGGGCGAAAAAATTATCGGCGCTTCTTCGCGGAGAGAGTGAATGGGGGCGGAATCCGAATGATAAGAAGGAAACAGAACAGGGTATCACTGCAGAACAGAGGGAAGAAGCAGAACAGAAGATAGAGATAGAAGTGGTGCCGGGGATTTCTTCGGTTGTGTATTTCTGCGCGAAGCTTCATATTCCGTGGGAGGACGCTGTGCTTGTCAGTATTCATGGCAGAAAGGAGCATGTGATATCGGTGATCCGTGACAATGAAAAGACGATCGCACTGATGGAAAATGCAGGAGGAGTTCGGAAATTTGGCATGGAGATGACAGAGTATGGCTATGGAGGTCTTACAGTATGCGTGGGCGAATCGCTTTCCTATGATGACGAGAAAATTGTATGGTTTACAGCAGAAGCGCTGTGTCATTATAATGGCAGTGATCTGGCAGTTTTGTATATTTGCAATCCAGAGGGGGGAAAGAGCCAGACAAGCGGGATATCGGACGCTGCATTTGTCAGGGGAAAGGTGCCTATGACGAAAGAGGAAGTGCGGAGTGTCAGTATCTTAAAGCTTTGCCTGAAAAAGAATTCTATTGTCTATGATATTGGAGCCGGTACTGGTTCGGTATCCGTAGAAGCGGCAGCATATGCCGTTAAGGGGGAAGTCTATGCCATAGAGGAGAAGGAGGAGGCAGCGGTACTCATTCTGGAAAATAAGAGGAAGTTTAAGACAGATAATTTGACCATCATACAGGGGGAGGCTCCGGAAGCATTGGAGGGGCTTCCTGTGCCGGATTGTGTGTTCATAGGCGGCAGCGGAGGCAGGCTTAAGGAGATTCTTTTTAAACTTAAGGAATTTTCTTTGTATGCTTCAGGCCAATGTACGGATATGCGTGTTGTGATCAATGCGATTACACTTGAGACTTTATCTGAGGCAGTGCAGTGTCTGGGAGAACTGAAAAAGAATGCAGGGATTCGGATAGCGGAAGAAGAGATTGTACAGTTGTCATCTGCGAGGTCAAAAAATACAGGTGATTATCATATGATGATGGGGCAGAATCCTGTATTTATCATAAGCTTTCAAGTAGTATGCGAAAAATAGCGGCAGAGGATGTGCAGACAAAGTGAAGATGGATATTCCAAGAATTTTAATTACGGCGGGAAAGAGCGGGACAGGCAAGACGATGGTTACCTGTGGAATCCTTGAGGTGTTAAAGAGGAAAGGATTTCAGATTACCGCTTATAAATGCGGACCGGATTATATTGATCCCATGTTTCACAGGGAGGTGCTGGGGATTCCCGGTTATAATCTGGATATATTTCTCTGTGGAAGGAGGATGATGCGGGAACTTTTGTTTTGTCACAGTATATCAGGAAAAGGAATATCAGAAAAAAAGATATCAGGTGCTGAACAGGGAGCTGATCATCGGATATCTGTGATAGAAGGGGTTATGGGATACTATGACGGCCTTGGGGGGATATCTTATAAGGCAAGTACTTATGATGTGGCCGATGCGACAGATACGCCGTCTGTCATGGTAGTGAATTGTAAAGGGGCGAGTGTGTCGCTCATTCCTTATATTCAGGGATTTCTTAAATATCAGGATGAGAAAGCTGAAAACAGTCATATTCAGGGAGTGATTTTAAACCGCATTTCTCCGGCGATGTATGAAAGACTGAAAGCGCTGGTTGAAAATGAGACTTCCGTGCGTGTATATGGATATGTTCCGGATATAAAGGATTTTAGGTTTGAGAGCCGCTATCTGGGACTGAAAATGCCGGAAGAGGTTGAAGAGATAAAGGAAAAGCTTAAAAAACTGGGAGAACTGTTAGAGGAATCGCTGGACATAGACGGCCTTGTTAAATTGGCGGGATCGGCGCCGCCATTACAGACGGATGGCGAGGGGATATGCAGCCGGAGAAAGAGTTCGGTGGGCAAAGATTCAAAAGCCGGGAAAGATGAAGTGATTTCAATTCGGGAATGGACTCAGGACAGTCTTCGAATCGGGGTGGCAATGGATGAGGCGTTCTGCTTCATCTATCAGGATAATCTGAATATATTGGAAGGGATGGGAGCAGAGATAATCCCCTTTTCACCGCTTCATGACGCGGAGCTTCCAGACAGGCTTGATGGGATTATTTTTTACGGCGGTTATCCAGAGCTTCATGCGAAGAAGCTGAGTGAGAACCAAAGTATGAGGAAGCAGATCAAACAGGCTGTTTCGGAAGGAATGCCCTGTATTGCAGAATGCGGCGGGTTTATGTTTCTTATGGAAAGTATCCGGGATGAAAGAGGGACGGCCTATCCGATGTGCGGGGTGTTTGGCGGAGAAAGTTTTCCTACTTCCTCGCTCAGGCGGTTCGGATACGTGACGCTTCGTGGAGGGAAGGTATTTGGAAGAAAGGATGCAGGAGATATTTTGGCCCATGAATTCCATTACTGTGATTCCGAGCGGTGCGGGGAAAGCTTTGTGGCGAAAAAGCCGTTGTCAGACCGTGAGTGGAAATGTATGATTAGTACGGATACGATATTAGCAGGATATCCGCATATCCATTATGCCGGAAGTCCGAAAGTTGCAGAGGCATTCCTAGACGCGTGCAGCGATTACCGAAGGAAGAAGCAAGGGAAAGTGAGAGTCAGATAAATGGACAATTGTGGACAAGAAGCACAACTGAAGGAATTGATAAGGAGCATTGAACCTGTGAGTAAGGAGGCTGTAAAGGACGCTCAGAAAAGATGGAATTCCATTGCCAAGCCGCTTCACAGTCTCGGAAAGCTTGAGACGGCGGTCATGAAGATAGCGGGAATATTGAAAACGGCTGATGTTCGGATTGAAAAGAAGGCGTTGGTTGTTATGTGTGCAGATAACGGGGTTGTTGCCGAAGGCATAACCCAGACAGGACAGGAGGTGACGGCAATCGTGGCGGAAAATTTCCTGTCCTGTAACAGCAGTGCGGCAATCATGTGTCAGACGGCGGGTATCGATCTCTATCCGGTTGACATTGGAATGTCTCGCGATACGAAGGTTCCGAATCAAAAAATTGCCTATGGTACAAAGAATATGGCAAAGGAACCGGCCATGACGAGAGAAGAGGCTGTTCGCGGGATTCTGACAGGGATTCAGATCGTGAAGGAAAAGAAGAAAGCAGGGTACGGGATTTTGGTGACCGGAGAGATGGGGATCGGTAATACGACAACCAGCAGCGCGGTGGCGGCGGTTCTTCTTGATAAGCCGGTTGAGCTTATGACAGGGAGAGGCGCCGGACTTTCCGACGCTGGACTGAAGCATAAAAAAGAAGTGATTGCACAGGCAATCGCACTTCATAAGCCCGATAAGACAGATGTATTGGATGTGCTTTCTAAGGTGGGCGGCTTTGACTTAACGGGGCTTGCAGGAGTATTTTTAGGAGGCGCGATCTATCATGTCCCAGTGGTAGCCGATGGCTTTATATCCGCTGCTGCGGCTCTTGCTGCGGCGAATCTGTGCCAGACTGCGAAAGAGTATATGCTTGCTTCCCATGTGTCTAAGGAACCGGGAATGCATGCGATTTTAAAGGAATTGGGACTGGAGGCATATCTTGACTGTGACATGTGTCTCGGGGAAGGAACCGGGGCGGCGGCGTTTATGCCGGTGCTTGACATGGCGGTGGAAGTATACCGGAGAATGAGTACATTTTCGGATAATCAGATTGAAGATTATAAGGAATTGGAGGAGCAGTAATGTTTCGGCTTATAACCGGGGGCAGCGGCAGCGGCAAGTCTTCCTATGCAGAGAGACAGATACTGCAGTTTGTGAAAGAGCGGATGTTGCAAAGTCCCGGACGGAATTTATCAAAGAACTTCCCTTGTCTTTACATTGCAACGATGAAGCCCTGCGGGGAGGAGACGCAAAAAAAAATAGGGCGTCACAGGGGACTTCGGGCGGGAAAAGGGTTTGAGACAATAGAGTGTTATCAGGGGATTGATAAAATTACGCTACCTCAAAACAGCGGCGTCCTGCTGGAATGCATATCTAATCTTGCAGCAAATGAATTTTACGAAGAAGACGGAACTTTGAGAGACAGGCAGGAGACGGCAGAGAAGATTCTTGATGGGGTACGTCATATCTTAAATCAGACAGATCATCTTGTGGTCGTGACAAATGAGGTAAGCTCAGACGTTTGGAATTACAGTTATGAGACGCAGGAATATACCGCTCTCATCGGAACGGTAAACCAACAGCTTGCTTGTATGGCAGATAAAGTGACGGAGGTTGTGTACGGGATTCCTGTGCCGGTAAAAGGATGATGAGAAGGATGTGGAACAGTTTTAAAATTGCATTTTCGATGTATAGCAGGCTACCTATGCCGGAAAGTGAGTGGAGCAGAGAAAATCTATCGTATGCTTTGATTTATTTTCCGTGGATCGGCGGATTGATTGGATTGATTACCTATGGAATTTTTCGGCTGAAAGAGTGGTGTGCGGTACAGGGGACGGGCATTTCGGATCTTACGTTTCTTGTTTTTATGGTTCTTGTGCCTGTGTTGATTACAGGAGGGATCCATATGGATGGCTTTATGGATACGCAGGATGCTTTAAGTTCTTATCAGCCGAAAGAGAGACGTCTTGAGATATTAAAGGATTCCCATGCAGGAGCATTTGCGATTCTGTCCTGTACGGTGTATTTTTTGTGCTGTACGGCGATATATGCTTCCTTGACTGAAAGAAGCGTTAAGGTGACAGCGTTGGGGTTTCTCTTGTCCAGAACCTTAAGCGGCCTGTCTGTCGTTACATTTCCGCAGGCAAAGAAGGACGGCCTTGCGGCGACATTTGCAGAAAATGCGGCAAAAAAGACGGTAAGAAGTGTACTGGGCTGTTATCTCGTAATTCTGTGCGGAGTATTGATCGTTGCAGGAAAGGGAGCAGGGACTGCGGCGGTTGCAGCGGCCGGCACGGTGTTTTTCTGCTATTACAGGATGTCGCTTAAGAATTTTGGGGGAATTACCGGGGATCTGGCCGGATATTTTCTGCAAATGTGTGAAATCTGGATTGCGGCAGCGGCTGTAGGAGCGGATATATTATTGACAAATATATGAAACAGGGTGAGACAGATATGATAATGGTGGTCGGCGGCGCGCATCAGGGAAAGCGCAGGTTTGCGAAGCAGCTGTATCCTGACATTCCATGGATTAACGGAGAGACATGCGGGGAAGAGGAGATATTTCTCTGCAGAGGAATCTATCATTTTCATGAATATATTGCAGAAAGGATGCGTGAAGGTGCAGATTTGTCCGGGTTTTCTGAAAGGCTGTATGCAAAAAATCCGGATATTATAATCGTGACAGATGAAATAGGGTACGGAATTGTGCCAATGGATCTGTTTCAGAGAGAGTACCGGGAGAAGACCGGGCGAATATGCACAGAGCTTGCAGAAAGATCGGAAGAGGTGTATCGGATTATCTGCGGTATCGGGATGAGAATCAAGTGATACACGGCAATAGGTGAAATGATTACTATGAAAATATATTTAATCAGACATTCCATCACAGAAGGAAATCTAAAAAAGCGTTATATCGGCAGGACGGATGAATCTCTGTGCATGGAGGGGGAGACTCTGCTCAAAGAACGCCTTGCGAAGGGGATGTATCCTGAAGCCGACAGAATCTTTGTAAGTCCTATGAAGCGCTGCATACAGACAGCGCAGATTCTTTATCCAAGTCAGGAACTGACAGTGATAGACGAGTTTTCAGAATGTGACTTTGGAAAGTTCGAGAATAAGAATTACGAGGAATTAAAAGATATGCCGGAATATCAGAGGTGGCTTAAAAGCGGCGGCGCCATGAGATTTCCAGAGGGGGAAAGCAAAGAGAGTTTTACAAAGCGGAGCCTTGCAGGATTTGAGAGGGCGCTTTTGATGTGCGGATGTGATAAGCAGATGCTGGAGGGCAGATACAAGCCTGTGGGCGGAAAAGCTGCATCAGGATTTTCGATGGCGGTATTTGTAGTTCACGGTGGAACGATTATGAGTATTATGGAAAGATATGCCGTTCCCAAAGGAACGTACTATGATTTTCAAATAGGAAATGGAGAAGGTTATGAACTTATTCTGGCAGATGATTTTGCCGCTTTTGGCAGGATTTATTCTGGACTTAATACTGGGAGATCCGGTGTGGCTTTATCATCCGGTGCGGATGATAGGATTTTTGATCATATGGACGGAAAAAATTATAAGAGGCTGTCTGCCTGATTCAAAGTGTGCCGAGAGATTGGGCGGAGCTCTGCTTGTTATTATCGTGGTTTCAGTCAGTGTACTGGCGCCGTTTGGAATTCTTTTTTTGGTGTACCGATGGAAATCGGCTGTGGGACTTGCCGTGGAAAGTTTTATGTGCTATCAGATTTTTGCCGTTAAATCATTAAAGACCGAGAGCGGACGTGTGTATGATGCGCTTAAAAAGTACGGATTATCAGAAGGAAGAGCGGCAGTGTCTATGATTGTAGGGCGGGATACTGAGAATCTAACGGAAGAAGGGGTGATAAAGGCTGCGGTTGAGACAGTGGCGGAGAATACTTCGGATGGGGTGATCGCTCCGATGCTTTATATGGCGGTGGGGGGTGCGGTACTGGGATTTGCATATAAGGCTGTCAATACGATGGATTCTATGGTAGGATATAAAAATGAGAAATATATGTATTTTGGAACGGCGGCGGCAAGGCTGGATGATGCGGTGAATTATATTCCGGCGAGGATTTCGGCAGTATTGATGATTTTGGCGGCTTTTTTTTGCAAAATGGACTGGCGGGGAGCAGTCAGGATCTACCGCAGAGACCGTTTTAACCATAAAAGTCCGAATGCTGCGCAGACGGAAGCTGTGATGGCGGGAGCTTTGAACGTACAGCTTGCGGGAAATGCATGGTATTTTGGAAAATTATATGAGAAGCCGACGATCGGCGATCGTATCCGTGAGATTGGGGCAGAGGATATTAAGGTTTCACACCGGTTATTGTATGGAACAGCGGCACTTGGGATGGTCTTATGTATGGCTGTGAGGATCAGTGTGGCGATTTGTTGGCTGTAGATTTGGAAAAGTCAAAAATGGTAGGTCAAAAGAAAGGGGAAATTTGATGAATCGGACAATTTACTTTGACAATGGCAGTACTTCATGGCCGAAAGCGCCGGGAGTAGCGGGAGCGATGGCGGAGCTTTTGGAGAATGGCGCGTTCAACATCAACCGTGGAAACTATTCAGGGGCTTACGAAGTGGAGAGTATCGTGCTGGAAACAAGGGAACAGCTTGCGAGGCTGTTTGGCTGGAAGGATTCAAGATATATGATATTTACTCCCAGTGTTACTTATTCATTGAATTATTTTATCAAGGGCTTTTTAAAGCCGGGAGATCATGTGCTTGTGAGCGGACTGGAGCATAATGCGGTTATGCGTCCGCTAGAGCAGATGAACAGCCGCGGGGTTTCTTATGATATCGTTCCGGTAGACGAAGAGGGAAATCTCGAGGCGGCAAGACTTGATGAACTGATAAAGCAGGATACGAAGGCGGTCATTGTAACCCACGCTTCCAACGTGTGCGGAACAGTTGTACCGATTCAGGAGATTGGAAAAATCTGTCGGGAGAGGGGGCTGTTTTTTGCAGTGGATACTGCCCAGAGCGCCGGGACTATTGAAGTGGATATGAAAGAGTGCGGCATTGACTTTCTTGCATTTACAGGGCATAAGGGACTTTTAGGACCTCAGGGAATCGGAGGATTTCTTATTTCCGAGAGGCTTGATAAGCAGATGGAGGCTTATATTGCAGGAGGAACGGGAAGCCAGTCGGATTCGCTTTTGCAGCCGGAGAGCCTTCCGGACAAGTATGAGAGCGGAACGATGAATCTTCCAGGGATCATTGGCCTTAATGCTGCTCTTGATTTTCTGGAAAAGACAGGAATGGACGTTATCCATGAAAAGAAGATGGGGCTTACGAAATATTTTCTTGAAAAAGTAAAAGAGATCCCGGAAGTACGTATTGTAGGGAGAAAAGATATCGAAGACCGTGTGGCGGTAGTGTCGCTGGATTTTCAGACTGTGGATAACGCGGTGGCGGCATTTGAACTGGAGCAGGAGTATGGGATCATGACAAGAGTAGGACTTCACTGTGCGCCGGTTGCCCATCAGTCGCTTCATACATTTCCGCAGGGAACGGTGAGATTTGCTTTTGGTATGGGAAATACAACGGAAGAGATTGACTGCTGTGTGGAAGGTATTGAGAAGATAGTAAAAAATACATAGATAATATCTATAAACAGATTGTTGTATAATAATTATCAATTAGCAAATGTAAGGAATCCATAGATTGTAAGCCGTAAAGATGTTACACTGAGTATAGATGTTTTACACAAAAAATGTTTTACTTAAGGAGGAAAAATTGGTATGGCTGACAATCACAAAATGTGGGAAGAGTTGGGGATGAATCTGGAGCTTCACGATCAGTTGTGTGAGGTGCTTCCACAGGCATTTGGAGATGTTTTTCTGTCACAGGAGAACAGACCCGATGGAATGGATTATTACAACATGGTCGTAGCGGATATTCACGGTATCCGGCCGGCAGAGCTGATTGAGCATCAGAAGAAGGGTGGGAAGGTATTCGGAACATTCTGCGTCTATGTTCCGGATGAGGTTATCTTCGCGGCTGATGCGATTGCGACGGGACTTTGTGGAGGTTCTCAATTCTGGGTTCCGGGCGGCGAGAAAGTTCTGCCGACGAATACATGTCCATTGATTAAGGCTTCTGTGGGAGCAAGGCTTGACCGTACTTGCCCGTTCTTCCGGATCGCAGATATGTACATCGGAGAGACAACCTGTGATGGCAAGAAGAAAGCATGGGAGATCCTTTCAGAGGATGTTCCGGTTCACGTAATGGATCTTCCGCAGATGAAGCGCGCGAAGGATGTAAATGCATGGGCAGAAGAAATCGAGACGCTTAAGGAGAAGGTAGAAGAATTTACCGGAAATACTGTGACGGCAGAGAAGCTTTCCGAAAGTATTAAGCTTATTAATGCTAAGAGAAAAGCCCTGTCCAGACTTTACGACTGCCGGAAGAATGAGACGCTGCCGATCAGCGGTACGGATGCGCTGGTTATCTCGCAGATTGCATTTTATGATGATCCTGCAAGATTTACCCAGATGACCAATAAGCTCTGTGACGAATTGGAGCAGAGAGTCAAAGACGGCATAAGTGTAGTTCCGGCTGGAACGAAGCGTATTATGCTGACAGGAACACCGCTTGCAATTCCAAACTGGAAGCTGCATAATATAGTAGAGACGAGTGGCGCAGTTGTTGTCTGTGAAGAGATGTGTACGGGGACGCGTTATTTTGAAAATTATGTGGACGAGAGCAAGAATACTGTTGAAGATCAGATTATGGCAATCGCAGAGCGTTATATGAATATCAACTGTGCATGTTTTACTCCGAATCATGCAAGAATTGATGATATCTTACGTCTGGCAAAGGAATATAAGGTTGACGGTATCATTGATGTGAATCTCAAGTTCTGTAATCTTTATGACACAGAAGGATATTTTGTAGAGCGCGCTATGAAAGAGGCGGGGATTCCGGTGCTTGGCATCGAGACAGATTATACAGACAGTGATGCACAGCAGCTCCGTACAAGAGTCAGCGCATTTGTGGAGATGTTGAATAATTAAGGAAGGCTATTATGGAGAAGATACAGCATTATGTGTTGTTTCCGAATCACGATAACGGGATGCGTCTTTATCACGAACTGAAAAAGCTGGGGGTTTGGGCAGTCATTGCCCCAACCCCCAGAAGTGCGAGTAAATGCTGCGGTATCTCTCTTATGATCAGAGAAGAGGATATAGGCGCGGTTCGGGATTGCGTGTCGGAGCATGGGATTGAGATTTTGAAGATTGCTGCGGTGGCGAAGGATCTGAACCCGCACAGGGATAGGTATTGTTGATGGGCGATCATCTGGCCGAAGACTGACGGAACATATGAATATGGGCTGATTCTTTATGACGGGGGAAATTCTTACCAAATAGAAACAGACCAGGATGGAAATGTCAGGAATAAAGAAGAGCAGGATATTATTGAAAATCATGCGGAAAATGTCCGAATATTACAGGAAAAGGCGAGAGGTATGTGGGAAGATGAATTATGTAGGGATTGATATTGGCTCCACGGCATCAAAAGTGGCGGTAATCGGGGAAAATGAGATGAAGTTTGTCCTGCCGACGGGATGGAGCAGCAAGGAGACGACAACGCTTATTCGGGAAAGGCTCCTTACGGACGGAGTGGATGTAGGAAAGGATGAAACGAAGGTGGCGGCCACTGGGTACGGCAGGATTGCCGTTGATTTTGCGGATTATGTCATCACGGAGATTACCTGCCACGCCAGAGGAGGCAGGGAGATGGCTGGGGATGAGTGCTCGATCATCGACGTGGGCGGTCAGGATACGAAGGTAATCTTAGTCTCCGAAGGCATGGTGCAGGATTTCCTTATGAATGATAAGTGTTCGGCGGGAACCGGAAAGTTTCTGGAGATTATGGCGAACCGCCTGGGAGTAACCCTTCAGGAACTTTTTAACATGGCGGCGGCGGGAACGGTACTGCCGATCAGCTCACTGTGTACCGTATTTGCAGAGTCCGAGGTCATCAACTATATCGGGGAAGGGAAAAACCGGGAGGATATTGCGGCGGGCGTGGTAGATTCGGTGGCGGCGAAGGTGGCGCAGCTAAGCCAGAGGAAGAACCTGTCGGAGAAGGTGATTCTGACGGGAGGACTAAGCCACAGTGAGTATTTTACGAAGATATTGTCTGCAAAGGTGGGAAAGACGGTGGAACCGACGGCAGACGGGAGATATGCGGGGGCGCTTGGGGCGGCGCTTTTGGCGAAGGAGAAATCGGCACGGAAGTAAGAGGTGCCGGTTTTTCTTTGTATTTGGGGGATTGATGAACGCTTCAGTGTCGGTATAGTGGCAATCTAAGAAGCATCTATTGAGAAAGCGGTCATGGTGTGGTAGAATTACCTGCATAGGAGGTGTTTGGAATGAAAGTTTTAATGATTAACGGAAGTCCCCGCGCGGAGGGGAATACATATGTTGCCCTGCGGGAGATGGAGAAGATTTTTAAAGAGGAAGGTATCGAGACGGAGATTCTTCAGGTTGGAAATAAGGCTGTCAGGGGATGTATCGCCTGCGGTTCTTGTGCGAAGAATGGAAAATGCGTGTTTGACGATGCCGTGAATGAGGCTGCGCCTAAGTTTGCGGAGTGTGACGGGCTTGTGATCGCAAGTCCGGTGTATTATGCGTCGGCAAATGCGACACTGATCGCATTTCTTGACCGTCTGTTTTACAGCACGGGCTTTGACAAGACCATGAAGGTGGGAGCAAGTGTTGTGGCGGCAAGGAGAGGCGGGCTGTCGGCTACTTTTGACGAGCTGAACAAGTATTTTACGATTTCCGGTATGCCGGTGGCGTCAAGTCAGTATTGGAACAGCATCCACGGCAGGATGCCGGGAGAGGCGAAGGAAGACGGAGAAGGCCTGCAGACCATGCGTGTGCTGGCAAGGAATATGGCATTTCTCATGAAGAGTATCGCTCTTGGAAAGGAAAAGTATGGGCTGCCCGAGAAGGAAGAGCGGGTGTCAACGCATTTTATCCGATAGGAGAGCTGGTATGAAGAAGAGAGGAGAGGGGGCTTGCCTGATGTGCGGCAAGCCTATTGTATATTATGAGAAGTCGAGGCGGATGGAGTGCGCCATGTGCCATCGGCAGTTTGAGTGCCAT
>ERZ778504.778-NODE-778-length-29389-cov-5.303539_pt1 | contig 29389 bp, 14 predicted proteins | sample MGYA00510046_ERZ778504 | MGnify/ENA primary metagenome ERZ778504 (study PRJEB29527, sample SAMN07138964) | mouse gut metagenome | material: feces | host: mouse | place: China:Nanjing | collected 2016-01-25 ...
GGCTACGAACTGTTGATGCTCAACGGACTACTCACATTCGCAGGTCTGGCAGTATTGTCGAAAAAAAGAAAATAACGGAGGGAAACGCACCATAAAGATTCCTACAAAAAAAAGCCAATAAGACGTAAAAAAACTCACAAATCCGGACCTTTTGAAATTCATTTCGTACCTTCGTCCTGTCACCTAAAAAAATGACGCATTATGAGAAAGATTTTTTACGCGGCTTTCCTCTTTGCAGGACTGGCCATGACAGGTTGCGGAAGCGACAAACCTAAAGCACATGATAATGAAGGTAACGCCGTTGCCAAGTGTGAAACCAACGACAAACACAATGCGGAGAACTCCATCGACTATCAAGGAACGTACAAAGGAACACTGCCCGCTGCCGACGGGCCAGGCATCAACATGGCACTCACCATCAACAATGACAGTACGTACACTTTGGAATATGACTATATTGAGCGCGACGGAAAATTCAAGGAACAAGGAAACTATACCGTTGAAGGCAATCTCATGACACTCACAGAAAAAGAAGGACAAATGTCATACTTCAAAGTGGAAGAAGGACAACTGCGGCAGCTTGACAACGACAAACAGCCCATAACCGGGGAACTGGAAGCCATGTACATCCTAAAAAAGCAATAGACACAACTAAAGAACTGTCCCGTTCACGAAAAAAAACTCATCAACTTCCGGCGAATATCAGATATTCCCAACTCTGCCGGAACTACAACTGAAACCTGATAGGGCCGGAAGAAATCTTCCGGCCCTATCAGGTTCATCTTCAACAAACAAACCGGCTCACTCCGGTTTCTTACTCCGTGGAACAGCAGCCTCATTGCCATCACGCACGGCCATATAATGGGGCGACATGATCTCCACACTGGCCGAGGCGAATTTATCCTGAATATTCTGATACAGTTCTGAATAAATACGGGGCATGCCAGCGGCTTCTTTCACGTAGGCATTTATCTGATACACAGGATACCAGTCCTGCAAGGACGTTTCCAGCACAAACGGCTCCGGTTCAGCCAGAACACCGGCAGTATCGCGGGCAGCGTCTATGAGCAACTGATGCACCTTGCGCCAAGGCACATCGTAACCGATGCTCACTTCGGTGTGAATAATCAAACCGAAGTCACGCGCCGAAGAACTGTAATTGACCGTATGCGACGACATTATAAACGAGTTAGGTATTGTCACCAGCTCATTCTTTGTCGTTCTGATGCGCGTGACAAAGGGTGTTTTTTCTATCACATCACCTGTCGTATCATTAAGCTTGATACGGTCGCCTAACTTAAAAGGACGCATGTATGTAATAACAAGGCCGGCTATGACATTACCGATAACCGCACTGGAGCCTAATGAAATAACCAAGCCTACAAAGACTGAGATCCCCTGGAATACGCCGGATTCGGCTCCGGGCAGATAGGGATAAATCATGGCTACCATGAAAGCATAGAGCAAGAAGCGGAAAATGTTGAACGTAGGCATGGCCCAGTCGGGATAAAAGCCGCGGAGCCGCAACTTGCCAGCTTCTATTTCCGAAGCCAGATAGCGCAGACCGCGGATGAGATATCTGACGGCATAGAATATGACAACGATGGTGAACAAATTGGGAATATAAGCCACAATGCCTCGCAAAATCCCCTTGACAGGTGTCCATATGTATGAGAGTAAGGTGTAGGCGAGTTCTTCCGTTTGCGGAAAAATGGCGAAAAGCAGCGGTACGGAAAGGATGAGCAGCAGCAATATCCCAACGTAGCGCCCTATGTTGGCCAGGAATACGAGAAGATTCACCTGACGTTGCGTGTCGAGCAACTGATAGTCCTGTATGGAAATAGGCTTCAATCTCGTGTCTTTGAGCCGTATGATGCGTTCTTTCAGCTTGCGGTAAAGCCACGAAACGAGACGTATGAGGAGGAACTGCCCTACGAGCACAAGCAGGAAATAGAGGATTCGCTTGGCCAATGTCAGAAGGCTATGCTCCTTTTTGAGCTGGCGCAGTTTTTCCACTATGACACCGCGCCGTTTGGCGGCAAGTTCATCGCGGGAGAGGTTTTCCCACAGCCCGTCCTGGTCGGTAAATGAGAAGATCACCTTGTCGCCATACATCACATCGGTGACGATATCGGTACTCTCTACGTAGACAGAGTCGGGATTAAGCGAAAAACGCCGTCCCAGTTCTTCGATGATCTGTGCGCCTGCCGACGCACGCATCCGGGGTGAATTGCCTCCACGCTTGGCGTAGATCAGGAAAAGAGTGTCGGTTCCGACAACTACCGGTACTCCTTGCGTTATTTTCCGCAATGAGTCGATGCGTTGCTTTTGGGCGGCCTGTTTGAGCGAGTCGCTAGTGAAGTTCTGCAACCTTATTTGCTCCAGTTCCATGCGCAGATTGGCTTCGTTGAGCCGCGCTTCTTCCAGCTGGCGGCGCATACTGTCCTCCAATGTCGGTTCCTGCGTGATGGCGCCGGACGTAGCCGGAGATTCCGACAGACTGTAAGGGATGTCTCTGTCCGTTTGTGCCGATGCCACAAACGGCAGACCGCACCACCCTGCTGCCAGCACGAGGAGGCACAGGTATATTTTGAGAGTTTTTCCCACGATGAGGCGATTTGTCATATTATTCTGAATTGTTCCGGCAAAGGGGGCGGCCTTTGCGTTGTGTCCTAGGGATTGTAAATGATGAGGCCGGTGCCTTTTTCCCTAAATATTTTCTCACGACATGTGCCTTGCAGATAAATGTTGCCGCTACCATAGATTTCGGCTGCGAGGCGTCCGGTTTTCACGCCCTTGAGGTCGATGCTGCCAGACCCTACGAGGCGTACGCTGACCTCATGCGCTGTAAGGGACTGTGACATGAGAGCGCCCACACCGTTCAGCTCGAGAAATACGGAACTGTTAAGAATCATGTTGCCGAGGCGCAGACATTTCACACCATTCAGCATGAATTTGTTGACATAAGGTGCATAAACGTCTATGACGATAACGGCTTTTTCGGGCATGCGGTAGCGCCTGTCGGTGCTGATATTGAGCACATCATCTGCGGTTTTCGTGGAGACATGCTCCAGTACTTCAGACCTGGCCATGAGCCTGACCATCGGCGCTCCGAGGTCTTTCTGCTGATGAAAAGTGACATCGGCAAAACAGTCTATCTCGACCGATGAAAAATCGTTGGTACGGATAGTCATTGAAGTTAGTCCGGCGGTATCGACGGGAGCTTCGGCTATTTCTTTCACCACCTGATGGATGTTGCGGTTGTCGCAGGACGTTACATGCACCGTCAGCAGGAGGAATAGCAGCAGTTGCGTTTTCAGGGACATGACTGATAACTTTTTTGAGTTCTACATTCAAGGTTCGGGCTTTGCGGAAGCAAGGGGCTTTTCTGCCTGTAAAGTTACAAATAATCGTCAACGGTGTCGTTGACAAAGTCGAGAAAAGGTTTCATGATACGGAAAATTTCCGCAGCCTCTTCCGCCCAGTCCTTTTTCATGAAAAAATCATCGCTCACTAAGGTGCTGAGGTCGTACTGCTTGGGCTGCAGGTATTGCGGATAGGCAAAATCGCGCGGAAATCCTTTGGGCAACGTCTTCAGATGTTCCTCTCCCAGCACGGGCCGGAGGGCGGCGAGCGCGGGAGCCGTCATGATGGCATGGAAATGTTGCGGATTGTCCACAATGCTCTGGCGCACGGCGCGCAGCACGGGAGAGGGCAGCTCGTAGGTACCGACACACAGCATGCAACTGCCGGGCTGGAGATGAAGATAATAGCCGCCATGGGCCGACTTCTTGCCACACGGATTGATGTAACAGCCGAAATGACGCTTATACGGCGACTTGTCGGGACTGAAACGCGTGTCGCGATAGAAACGATAGAGGGTGGACTTGACGGGCAGTCCGGCCACGGCCGGTTCGAAACGGGCTATGCGCGATATCATGTCTTCGGCTATGGCGGTAAAACGGCCGGAGGCATCGGCGTAGCGGTGACGGTTTTCGGCAAACCACTCACGGTTGTTGTTGGCAGCCACATCGGCCAGGAAACTGAATATTTCTTTCATCATGCTTATTTTTAACGGACTGTCAGAACTGTTTTTTGCAAAAAACACTTGCCCTGAATATGTCACATGCGTGTTTTAACATTTCTTGCTTTCGGACGAAAAATGTGTTATCTTTGTAATAGCGGAGCGGGGCTTTCCATCGGGAAGTCCCGCTTTTTGCGCCTTTTTCAGGGCATTCCGCATGGTTTTCCGCCGTATTTTCATAGGAAATTCCCCGTATTGGAATTTAAATTCCAAGTATTCGTGTTAAAATTCCGATACGGACTTTTCGACATGCAATACCTTGAACCTATGTTTTAACACTTTAAAATGTAACGGAAAGTTAAATATGTTAAAGCCGGAACCTCTCTCTCCACTTAGAAACAGGCTGGCGGCTTAGCCTGAGCCAACCTCAGTTGTCACGCCAAAAGGCGGGAATAAAAGGCAACAGCAGTGAGAATATCTCGAGGCGTCCGGCCAACATGAGGAAGGAATTGATCCAGAGCACACTGTCTGGCAACATGTTCCAAGCATCCAAAGGTCCTACCAGATGGCCGATGGAAGGTCCGGCATTGGCAAACGAGGCGATGCCCAGACTGAAAGAATCGAGCAAAGGAATACCCATACACGACATAACAACGGCAGCACCGAAAATCAGCACGAAAAACGCCACAAAATAGGCAAAGATGGTATGTCCCACATCTTCGCCGATAGTTATCCGGTTTATGCGGATGGGCATGACGGCACGCGGATGGAGGATATGGCGGAACTCATTGGCCATCATTTTATAAGCCGTCATCACACGGATACATTTGATGCCGCCACTGGTGGAACCTGCACAACTACCCACGGCTGTGACAAAAAACATCATAAGGTAGGTGGACGGGTGCCACTCCATGAAATCGTGGGAGGTAAAGCCGGTGGTGGACTGCAGCGACATGACATGGAACGCGGCATAGCGGAAAGAATCCGCCAAATCGAAATCGGACGTCATGTAAAGCGCTGCCGTCACATAGACGATGACAAAAGAACAGATGGCAATGAAACAACGCAGTTCGCCATCGCGCCATACATCGCGCCAGTGACGCTTGATGAAGAAAAGGTAAAGCAGTGTGAAATTAATGGAGGCCAGAAACATGAATATCAGCTCCACATACTCAATGAGCGGCGAACGGAACCATCCGACACTATCGGTATGAGTGGAAAATCCGCCGGTTGCCACAGTGGACATTCCGTGATTGACAGCATCGAAGAGGCTCATGCCGCAAAGATAGAGCGCAGCGGTACAAGCGACTGTCAGAAACAGGTATACTCCCCACAGCCAACGTGCCGTCGTACTGATGCGTGGATGAAGCTTGCCGGTTTTCAGACCGGTGGCTTCGGCTGAAAAAAGTTTCAAATCACCCGTACCCATTGTAGGCAACACGGCTATGGTGAAAAAGACAATGCCCATACCGCCGAACCAATGTGTCAGGCTACGCCAGAACAATATGGATTTGGGAAGCGCGTCGACATCCGTAAATATAGTGGAACCGGTCGTACTGAAACCCGACATGCTCTCGAAAAAAGCGGCGGCCACACGCGTCTCGTGACCACCGATGAGAAAAGGCAGCATACCTATGGCGGAAAATATTATCCACGAAAGCGAAACACTCAGAAAACCGTCACGGCGACTCATACGGTTTTCGGCATGGCGGCCAAACATTTTGAAAGTTATGCCCAAAAACAAGGCGCAAAGGGCAGGTACGCCGAAACTCAGATAATCGTGCTCACCATAAAACAACCCCAATCCCAGACAACCCGACAACAACAGAACTTCAAGGAAAAGCAAAGAGCCAAGTACCTTTAATATTATCTTTGCGTTAATCATTATCTTCCCGTAATAACTTTTTTTCTCCGACAACAGGTGTCCGCTTTTCCGGCGGTGGCCTTTCACTGCCGGCACACATCATAAAACTCTCACTTGAAATACTTCTCCAGCCGCTTCACCGCATTTTCCAGACAGAAAGCCACAACCGTATCGCCAGGAAGTATCTGCGTCATGCCGTTGATCAATATGCCATGCCCGTTGCGCACCAGTCCGCCAAGCGTAACCGTAGGAGGCAAATCCAGATCTTTCACAGCCTTGCGGGTGATACGGGAATTTTCCTTTACCACAAACTCAGCCACATCGGCATTAGCCACCGTCAGACTCTTCATGGTGGTCACATCAGCCTTAAGCATCATCTGATAGATATGGCTGGCGGCAAACATCTTCTTATTTATTATCGAACCGATGTCCAGGCTCTCGGCCATGCCGATATAGTCGATATTTTCGACCATAGCCACTGTCTTCCTGACACCCATACGCTTAGCCGCCAGACAGGCCAGGATATTGGCTTCGGAATTATCCGTCAAAGCGGCAAATGCCTCCACGTTCCTGATACCTTCTTCCTCAAGAAGATCCATATCGCGGCCATCGCCATGGAAAACAAGCACGCCACGCCTTTCAATTATCTCATTGAGCCGTTCGCAACGGCGCACATCCGTTTCGAAAACCTTGGCATGCATATATTCCGGCATATTCCAAAGTGCCTGCACCGATGTACTGCCACCTCCCATAACGAAGATATTCTTTACCTCCGGATAGTCTTTCTTTCCGGCTATTTCCTGAATATGGGCTACATAAGGACGCGTTGTCATAAAATACACCACATCACCGGCAACAATTTCATCGTTGCCGTGAGGAATCAAGGTTTCCTGACGCCGCTTGATAGCGACAATGTGATAAGGGGCATCCGGACCACAAAGGTCACGCAACGGGATATTAAGAATATCGGCACTGGCACGCACTTTGACCCCCAACATTATCAAAGCGCCGTTCTGCACTTCAAGCCACTGGCGCACCCAACTATACCTGATATTGTGCATAATCTCAACACCGGCCAGCATTTCAGGATAAATAATAGAATCAATGCCTACACCCTTAAAGAAATCGCGGTGCTCCGGTCGCGTATATTCATAATTATCGACCCGCGCCACGGTTTTTCTGGCTCCCAGCTTAGAAGCCAGCATACAACTGGTCATGTTATGTGCCTCGTCAGGAGTCACACCGATAAAAAGATCGGCCTTCCCTACCTCTGCTTCCTTGAGCGCCTCAATGGAGGACGGCGAGGCACAAACGGTCAGTAATTCAAAATTCGAACCAATACCTTCCAGGCGTTCGGCATCGTCATCGATGAGCGTAATATCGTGGCGCTCCTTCGAAAAAAGTTTTGCCAGATGCGTGCCCACGGCACCCGCACCGGCTATGATAATTTTCATATCTGAGAATTTGCTTTGTTCATTAAGAAACAGTTGCCCCGTTTCTTGCGGTCAATACTTTCCTGATGCTTTCCTTATCAAGTCCGACAATCCGGTAGAGTTCGCCCACTGCGCCGTGTTCCACAAAATTATCGGGAATGCCCAGGCGCACAATGTCCGGACGATAGCTGTGATCGTTCATCCACTCAAGAACAGCACTTCCCATACCACCAAACCGCACTCCGTCTTCCACCGTTACAATACGCTTGAAACGGCGTCCCACCTCGTGAAGTAATGATTCGTCCAGCGGTTTGAGAAAGCGCAAGTCGTAATGAGCGACAGACAGTGAAGTCCCAGCTTCGGCTTCGCGTATGGCTTCGGCAGCCGTCACGCCAATAGGTCCGATGGAGATAACAGCCAGATCTTTCCCATCCTTTAGTTGCCGGCCGCGACCTACGGGAATTTCCTCCAACGGACAGCGCCAATCAGCCAGCCGGCCGCGGCCGCGAGGATAGCGAATAACGAAAGTTCCCTTATCGGGTAACTGTGCGGTGTACATCAGCCGGCGTAATTCATGCTCATCGAGAGGGGAAGCAATCGTCAAATTGGGAATAGGCCGCAAAGCAGCCAAATCAAACACACCATGATGTGTTGGGCCGTCTTCGCCAACCAGTCCGGCACGGTCAAGGCAAAGCACCACGGGTAGGGACAGCAAAGCTGCATCGTGAATAATATTGTCATAAGCCCGCTGGGCAAACGAGGAATAAATATTACAGAAAGGCAGCAGTCCTTCTTTGGCCATACCTGCTGAAAAGGTTACGGCATGCCCTTCGGCAATGCCAACATCATAGGCACGTCCCGGCATGGATTTCATCAGGATGTTCATAGAACAACCACTGGGCATTGCCGGCGTAACACCCACAATACGCTCATTGGCAACCGCCAGTTCAAGAAGGGTTTCTCCAAACACATCCTGAAATTTAGGCGGACAGCCTCTCGGAGTTTCTTCTATACGCTCGCCGGTCTCTTTGTCAAACAGCCCTGGTGCATGCCACTCCGTGGCAGCTATCTCGGCAGGTTTGAAACCTTTGCCCTTCACGGTATGAAGATGAAGAAGTTTTGGACCTCTCATTTCTTTTATTTCACGCAAAACGCGCACCAGTTCCTTAACGTTATGTCCATCCGTTGGCCCGAAATAGCGGATGTTCATACCCTGAAAAATATTTTGCTGGTTGGTCAGCAACGATTTCACGGAATTATTGAAACGCAAAATGCGACGACGACGATTTTCATTGAGCAGTCCCCATTTTGAGAGACACCTTGACAGACGGAAGCGCAAACGGTTATAAAACGAACTAGTATGCAGATGCATCAGATAGTTTTTCATCCCTCCAACAGCTCTGTCTATGCTCATATTGTTGTCATTGAGAATGATGAGCATATTGTTAGGCGTATCCGACACGTTGTTTAGTCCCTCAAAAGCCAAACCGCCACTCATGGCACCATCACCTATGACGGCTACGACATGACGGTTTTCATCGCCTTGTTTGAGCGATGCGAGCGACATACCCAAAGCTGCTGATATGGAGTTGGAGGCATGGCCACATGCAAAGGTATCGTAATCACTTTCCAAAGGCGATGGAAAAGGGCGGATGCCACCTAGTTTACGGTTAGTAGAAAAAGCATCGCGGCGTCCCGTCAGGATTTTATGACCATAAGCCTGATGCCCGACATCCCACACAATGCGGTCGTAAGGTGTATCAAAAACATAGTGCAAGGCCACCGTCAGTTCCACCGTTCCCAAACTTGAAGCAAAGTGACCGGGGTTATCGGCCAGTTCATCTATGATGTCTTCGCGCAAACTCTCACATATTTGAGGAAGACATTCTTCTGAAAATTCGCGCAAATCCTGCGGAGAATCGATGTCACTCAGATATTTGTAATGCTTTTTTATATTCATCACCAACACTTTAGACTATGCCAGCCGATTACAAAACACACGGCGGCAGGGCAAAATTAGCATAAAATCGGAGAACGGCCCCTTTTTTCTATAAAAACTTATCAGAGGCATAGTGCTTTCACTACCGTTTTCCCACGAATAAAAAACGCCGCATACTCCCTTCTTATCTTCATGCCACAAAAAAAGGCAACGCTGAACCATCAAGATTCATTGTTACCTTTTAAAAATGTGGACCGGGAGGGGATTGAACCCTCGTCCAAACAGGGAAGCAATAAGCTTTCTACATGCTTATCTCCGACTTCGATTTTCGAGCCACGACAGGACCGAAGCCACCAATCGTCACCTTATCCTCTTAAAAATTCACCAACCGTGCGAGGCCACTTGCCAGCTATTTCCGATTTCACTGCACCGCCGAATCGGGACGCTTCGGAAAAACTGCTCCCGGGCGATGTCTCGTTCTGACAACCTTTAGCCAGAATTAAGCTGATCTACTAGACTTCAATCAAGCAGCGAGAGCGTACTTATTTTCGCCAATTAAATTTTTGAAAGCCGAGTTTAAAGTGCCCGCCTCCATCCGCACTGCATGCTTACTTACCACCTCGGCCCGCTGTCAAATCCAATCCGGCCCGAATGATATATTGTGCAAATATACAACTTTTCTCACAATGAATCCTAGGAGACAACTAAAAAACAATAAACCCTTTTATTTCTTTTAACATCATGAGAATCTTTCCTATTATACATATTCCAACATCCTCTTTTCTATTTCTCCTCCTTCGTGTCCTTTTCAGTGCGCTGCGGTCCGCGCGACAGGACGCCTTCAGCTTACGCGGACATCGCGGGAGGAGGAAGAGGGGAAGAAGGAAAAGGAGCAAAAAACTCCATCCCATCCTCCCGCCAGAGGCGGAGGGAAGGGATGGGGCCAACGGGGGAAAGACGGCAGGAGCCGGCGCTCTCACGCCCGGAAGAAGGATTCCCCTACCCCATGCGGGGAAGGGGAAGGGGCTTTCAATACTCGGGATTGGGAAGGAACCAGTTCTCCATGTTACGGAGGACGCCATAGAGGGGGCCGACGCTGAGGGGGGACTCATAGGGCTTGAGGTCGAGGGAACGGCGGCTGACGGTCCAGGCCAGCCAGTCGGTGCCGTAGTCGGCGGAACCCAGGCCCCAGGTGTCGCTGTTCTTGTGGCGGGCCATGCGCATGAGGTCGTAGAACCGGAAGCCTTCGAAGGCGGTCTCGAGGGCCATCTCATCGGCGATGAGGGTTTCCACGGCGTTGATCTGGTAGGCGATGTCAGCGGGGATGACGGGGTCATCGGCCGGAGCGGGGGTGTCGCTGCCCTCATCCTCGCCGCCAGGGGCGGGGGCGGGATCCGTGTCGCCATCGAGGAGACGGAGGGCGGAGAGACGGGCGGCCTGGGCCTCGGAACCGGCGGAGCGGGAGGCTTCCTCAAGCATGCGCGTGCCGACGGCCACGCGGTACGAGTAGAGCGTGTCGAGGTCGTAGCTGCCGCGGTCACGGCCGCCGCCGCAGCCAAGGGCGTGGATGCCGGTGGTGTTGTCCCAGCGGGTGTCGGAGAAGTCGAGGTAGTTCACGCCAAGGGCGCTGGCGCCGGCGGCGCGGCGCATCTCGTCGACATCGATGTCGCACTGGTCGGGGGCGTCCTCAATATAGGGGAAGATCTTGCCGTCGACTACGGAGTCGGTCAGGACGGTGGGGACGGTCTCACGGGTGAGGCCGTCGCGGAGGACGGCGAAGGCGTGGCGCGGATAGCCGGCCCGGTTGATGGCTTCGGCGTAGCGCAGGTAGACCTGGCGGAGGCGGTAGACGGGGAAGAAGTACGTGTAGCTGAAGCTGCCTTCGGAGACGGACATGCCGTTGGAGGTGACGGAGATGTTGCGCTTCTGGATGAAGGACATCTTGCCCTCGGTGGTCTCGACGTCGGCGATGGTGCCGGCGCTGCGGGCGTCGCCGCCGGGATAATATTCTACCTCATAGGGCTCGTTGTTGGAGTTGTACTCGTAATGGCGGTAGCTCTGTGCCGCGGAGAGGTTGAGATAGCGCCGGGAGGCGGCCACCTGGCGGTTCTTGTAGTTGGCCTTGAGGCTGATGCGGCCGCTGGTGGTGGTGGTGGTCTCGCCGTTGGAGTCCACACCGCTGTTGGTGGAGTTCGAGGAGCTGGGATCGAAACCGTAGATCTGGGCAACACGCGTCAGGACGGTGCCGAAGGTGCTGTTGGCGGCGGAGAGGACGAGGGTGCCGACCTCGCCGGTGGTTCCGGGAGTGCCGCGAAGACCGGTGGTCCATGAGGAGGCGTCGGCGCGGTAGTACTTGTTGCCGTTGCTCATGGTTATCTCCATGAGGTCGGCCGCGCTGGAGAGGCTGACGCCGCGGCTGTTGTAGCGGATCTCGTTGTCCATGTAGGTGTAGTAGTGGGCGGCGGCTTTCTCGTAGTCGGAGCGGGAGGCGCCGCGCAGGAGGTAGAGGTCGCCCATGACCAGGTCGGCGGGGAAGACGCTCAGGGAGTGCGCCACGTTGATGGCGCCGTTGTTGAAGGTGCCGTAGTTGGGGCGGCCAAGGGACTTCTCATAGGCGTAGGCGCGCTCGAGGTCGTGGGAGAGCAGTTTGTCGAGAAGGTTGTCGGCTGTGGCGAAGCCTTCCTCGGGGGCCGTCTCCCAGCCGGTGTTGGCGTTGTCGACGGGCTTGGTGATGAAGGGCACAGAGCCGTAGTTCTGGACCAGCTGCATGTAGGTCCAGGCACGCACCAGCTGGACCTGGGCGAACTCGCGCCGCATATAGTAGCTGTTGTTCTTGGTGGCCATGGTGTCAACCGCGGCCAGGTAGAAGTTGCACTGGTTGATGACTTTGTAGTAGGCGGCGCGGTTGAGAAGGCCGTTGTCGCCATCGGGAAGGCGCTCGAAATTGGAAAGGGAGGCGATGGTGTCGCTCACGTACATCGTGGTGTCGGCCAGGTCGCCGCGCAGTTCGCCAAGAAGGATGTTGTTCTCGATGACGTCCTGGACGTTACCCAGAATGCCGAAGTAGAAGTCGACGGTGTCCTTGCCGGAGAAGTTCTCGGCATAGAGGTCCATGTCGGGAGTGAGCATGTCTTCGCACGAGGTGGCGACAGTGCCAAGCCCGAGGAAGGCGGCCAGCAGGCCTATGATCGATTTATTTTTCATTGTATGGTTGGGTTTGGAGGCGGCGCAGACGGGGCGGGCCGGATGAGGGCCCGCGCCGGGCGCCGGCGGTTTTTACAAGTTGATGGTCACACCGAAGTTGAAACTGCGGCCCTGGCTGAGCCAGCCGGCGTCGATACCCTGGTAAAGGACGCTGTTGCCGGCGGAGAACTCGGGATCGCTGCCCAGGTACTTCGTTACGGTAAAGACGTTGTTGGCTTCGCCCCACACGGAGAGGCCCTGCAGCCAGCTCAGGGAGAGGGGGACGCGATAGGTCAGACGGACTTTCTTGAGCTTGAGGTAGGAACCGTCCTCGATCCAGCGGTCGGAGAAGCGCTCGTTGTTGACCCACTCGTCATTGTCGGAGGCCATCGTACGGGGGATGTCGGTCTGCTGGCCGCTGTATTTCCAGCGGTTCACCACGGCCGTGGTCTGGTTGTAGATGTTGTTGGCGCCTTCGAGCTGCGAACGCTGGTAGTTGAAGACATCGTTGCCCAGGGAGTACTTGAAGTCGAGGGAGAGGGTCAGGCCCTTCCAGCTCAGGCTGGTGTAGAGGTTACCGAAGATGTCGGGGTTGGGATCGCCGATCTGGACCATGTCGGCCTCGGAGATCCAGCCGTCCCCGTTCTGGTCGACGAAGCGGACGTCACCGGCCTTGAAGTTACGGTAGGGGGACTGGCTCAGCCCGGTGGGATAGCGCAGGTAGCCGTACTTGCCGGCCGTGGAGGCTTCGGCGTCAGTGGCGAACACACCGGCCGTGCGGTAGCCGTAGAACACACCTACGGGAAGGCCAACGGCGGTCAGGACGTTGTTGGTGCCGTAGATGGAGGAGGTGTAGCCGTGAAGACGCTGCTCGCTGGAGGCGATGCGGCGGCCGTCGGCGTCGAGGGCGTAGGTCTTGATGTAGTTCAGGCTCGTCTCGGGAAGGGCCGTGATCTCATTCTGGTAATGACCGACGGTGAAGCCTGCCTGCCACTTCCAGTCGCGACGGTTCAGGAGAACGGCATGGGCGTTGAACTCGACACCGCGGTTCTCGAGGGCACCGTCGTTGGCCCACATGGAGGTGAGGCCGGTGATGTCGCTCACGGACTTGCGGGTAAGAAGGTCGCTGGTGCGGGACCAGTAGTAGTGCACGCCGAAGGAGAGACGGTTGTCGAGCATGCTGCTCTCCAGGCCGACGTTGACGCGGCGGGTGGTTTCCCACTGGATGGTCGGATTCTGGATGTTGGCCAGTTTCAGGGCCGTGGCCTTGTCCATGAACTTCGTGTTGGCGAAGTAGGTGCGCGCGGCGTAGTAGTCTACGTTGTCATTGCCGCTTTCCTCATAACCGGCAGTCAGTTTCAGGTAGTTGACCGAGGGGACCTTGAACCAGTCTTCCGAGGAGATCAGCCAGGCGGCCTGGACGGTGGGGAACAGGCCCCACTTCACGCCGGCGAGCTTGATGCCCGAGGAGGCTTCCTTACCGAAACGGGAGGAGGCTTCCATGGAGGCGCCGGCGGTGAGGAAGTACTTGTTGCGGTAGTTGTAGTCGGCGTTCAGGTAATAGGACAGGTTGGTCCAGGTATCGTTCACGCCGCCGTAGTCCTTATATTGGAGTGACATGCTCATGTTGGGCATCTTGTCGTTGTCGTTGTTATAGCCCCGGATGTAGCTGTTGCCGTAGGAGAAGGAGGAGATGCGGAAGCCGCCGAAGAGGTTCACGCTGTGGGCGCCGAACACCCGCTTCCAGTCGACACGCAGGTCGTTGTAGAGGGAGGTCTCCTTGCTGAACTGGGAGCGCATCACGCTCTTGACCTCGCCAAGACCTTCAACGCTCTTGGCGGGGGTTCCGTCGTTGGGAAGGTAGTACTTCTCGTTGATGCGGTTCAGAATGTAGCTGAAACGGTCGCTAACGCTCAGATAACTGTTGATCTGGTATTTGGGGGCCACATTGATGGAGAACTGGGTCTGCTCCAGGAAGTTCTTATTGTCACCCTGGCCGTTCTGAAGGATCCAGTAGGGATTGACAAGGCCGGAATAGCCGAAGGACTGGGCAAAGCGGTAGGGGTTGTTGGCGTCCGTATAGTTCTTGCCGGAATAAATCTTGTCGGTATGCTCAACGGAGAGACCGCCGTCATAGAGGACGTAATGGGCGTAAGGACTGATGAACGGGGACTGGATCAGACCAAGGACATTCGGGGAGGAGATGTTGCTGGCGGAATAGTCCTCGGCCCAGCCGTTGTCGCGAAGGTTATAGGCATTGCGCGAATAGGAAAGGTCTAGGCCTGTGGTAAAGTTCTTGAACATGTTGATGTCCGTGTTGAAACGGATGTTCAAGCGGTTGAAGTCGGTGCGCTTGGCGGTGGCGTCGGACTGGGAATAGCCCAGAGAGAGGTTGTACATGGCAACATCGTCGCCACCTTCAACGCTGACCTTGTAGTTCTGGGTGAAGGCGGTCTTGTAAAGGCCTTTCTGCCAGTCGGTCTCATTGTGGTATATCGGATAGAGCAGATAGTTGGGGTCCTCGTTCATGAACGGAGGGACGGAGCCGGAACTGTTCTTGAAGTAGTCGCGGGCGGCGGCGGTTGTGCCAAGGAACTCGGTGACGTAGTTGCGGTACTGGCCGGCGTTCATCATGTCTGTTCGGCCGGGGGTCAGCTCGAAGCCGCCGAAGGCGCGGATATTGATACGGGTGACCATGCTGCGGCCGCGCTTGGTGGTGATCTCGACCACACCGTTGCCGCCACGGGCACCGTAGAGGGCCGTACCGTTCTTGAGGAAACGGACATTCTCGATGTCCTCGGTGTCGAGGATGTTGAAGATGTTGTTGACAAAGCCTTCATGGAGGGCTGAGCGGTCATACTGCATGTCCCAGATGACGCCGTCGACAACGACCAGGGGCTGGGCGTTGGCGTTCAGGGAGTTCAGACCGTTGACAAACATCGCGGCGCCCTGCGCGGGCTCACCGCCGCGGTTGATGGTGCGGACGGAGGCGTTGAGCCGGTTCTCGATGTCGTTCTCAATGGTCAGGGAACTGGAATTGCTCACGGACATTTCCGGGCGGTGGTATAGGGAGGTTCCGTCGGAATAAAGCCGCTCCAGGGAGCTGGAGTAAAGGCGGGCATTCTGTCCGGAGACGCCCTTGAGGGCTATCTGGACGGGATTGTAATCGCCTTCAAGGTCGACATACAGGGAGGTTACGAACTCGGGGACCTTGATCACATAAGCGCCCTTGTCATCGGTAAGGGCGGTATAGTAACGGTTGTTCAGAGCCTGGACCTTGGCGCCTGCAAGAGGGGCGCCGGTGGCGGCGTCGTAAACGAAACCGCTGATTTCCTTCATCTCATAGCGGGAGGAAGGACGGCTGGAGGAAGAAGACTGCGCCGGAGCGGAGCCGGAGACGGTCTGGGCCGAGAGGACACAGGGACCGGAAAGCATGAAGAGGCAAACGCCCGCACGCAAGGCTCCCTGCATGATATGGAGATTCTTTTTATTCATCGTTTTCTATTTTAAAGTCAACAAGAGAGGTTATTCACGAACGGGCTCGAGGATGACCTTGCTGAAGCCGACACCCTGGGCCTTGCCTTTACCGCGGTTGGAAATGGTGATATGAAGCATCGGGAATGTGCTGAAGTCAAGACCGCTGTAACTTTCAGGTATCTCGACGCTTTCCCAAAGGACGTGCTTGTTCACGCGGGTCTGGTCGATATCCTGGCTGGAGGTCTTCTTGGTGCCCTTCATGAGCTTGAGGTCGTCGCCCAGAAGTTCGGCCGTGAAGTTGGGGCTCTCCAACACCTCATTGCCATCGCCGTCCACCTGAATGGTGGAGAGGTTGATGCGGTTGGGCACCGTGATGACGGAGATCCTGTACTTGCCGCTGAGAACGTTGTTCAGGCGGATATGGAGCTCGAAGTTACCGGAACCCTTCACAAACTCGTAGTAGGTATAGGTATCATCCTCGACATCGCCTGTAACAGGTTCCTTGCCCCAGCTTTCCAGCAGGGTGTCGGTACGTGTCTCGGAGGTGAGGTACATTGTCTGGGCGCCGTTGGCCACACCTTTCATGCGGACGATATTGTAAGAGTGGAAATCAAGGGCATTGCGGCGGATGAAGGAATAGGCGGGATCTACCTTGTACTCATCTACAACGAAAACATAGCCGTTGGAGGCTTTTACCGGAGTGACACCCTCGAAAACCGGATTGATGTTACGGTCGCCGGGGACACGGTTGGCCTTGTTGTAAAGGATGACACCGGAGGTGGTCACCAGGGAGTCGGCATAAAGCACATGGTTGATGACAGAGGCCGAGTCGGACTTGTCCACACCGGGGAACAGGGACGGGGATATGAGCATCGTGCCCAAAAGGGAGCGGTAGGTATTCAGATGTGTCAGCGAGTCGTTGGGGTTGACATTGGTCTTCGTATAGAGGAAACCGCCATCGGCACCTTTCGATTCCGACCACTCATACTCGTAGCTGTCGGCATAACGGTACAGCGGAGAGATGGTATCCAGAGCGCCGGCATAGGCTTCATCGGAAGGGACAATGGCAACGAAAAGGCTGTCCTCGGTGGCGATATGGAAGGCGCTGGATGTGGACAGAAGCTCATTGGAATAGATATAGACCGAATCGATGTATTCCATCTGGCCCTTATCGTTCATGGAGCCTTCCGTACTGGCATTCTCAGAGAAAGTGAACTTGTCGTAGGAGGTGACAAGAGCATTCATGCGGGAAAGGGAGGGATTGACGCTCAGATAGTCATAGATATTATAGGCAAAGGGGGAAACGCCGTCCAGAACATGAAGCATGCCGTTGGAGGAAACCACATCGGTAATGTTACCGTCGGCCAGACGGACACCGTTGAACAAGCTGTCAGAGGCACTGTAAGAGGCCAGTTTGCCGTTCAGAAGACGGACCTGCTGGGAGGACTGGGAGGAGGCATAGTTGAAAAGGGCCAGATGGTTGCGGACGAACTGGTTGGACACCATATAGTAAAGCTTCATGGAAGCCTGAAGATCCGTGTCCTTCAGAGCATCGGCCTTGTCCAGAGAATCCAGATAAGCCTGGGCATTATAGGTGCCGTTCTTAGGGGCCCACATCGTCATCTCCTGAGAGGTGTTCAGGAAATCGGCATAGGACTGCTTGCGGCCGCGGTCCGACTCGGTACGCATCACAGGAGTCCGCTGCAGTATCTCCGCGAGGGAGGTCAGTTCAGGATTGGAGGAGATGTTCTTCCAAATCGTATTGGCACCGGAAGGGGCGCCGGGCTGCACCTCGAAATGGTCGTCGGTACAGGAGGAAAGGGACAGCAGCAACGAGGCGCAAAGAAGCCCTCCCCTCAGGAATTGATCATATATACGGTTCATGGTCTTATTTAATATGCTTTGGTTACCAAATATCTTCGGCCGTCGCGCCGTTATAGACGGAGGTCGGAACGTATTCGAAATAGTCAACGAAAAGCTGGCCGTTCAATTTCTTCAATGCGGACTTGAAGCGCAAGTAGTACGTCTTGTCAGCTTTCATGTCGGCGGTGGTGACAATCAGGCGGATAGCGGCAGCGCTGCCACCCTGGTCACGGACCGGAGTCTGGCCCTTGCTGCCGGTGGTGGACCAATAGCGGGGACCTTTCATATAGCCTTGGTTACGCATGTTCTTGTCATTCTCCGCATTGGTAACGTCATCGCCCTCGATATCCGCAGTCCAGGGTATGGCGATGGAACCGGCGCCCTGACGCATGTCCACGGGAAGACCGGTAGGCTGCAGACGATGGGGATCGTCACCAAAATACATCTGGGCCATACCGCGCTGGTTGTTGTTGGAAAGCCCGATGCGGAGCTCATAGGTGCCGTCCTTGGGGAAAGGAGGCAGACGCAGCGTAAAGTCATAAAGTCCCAAGAACATCAACTCATCACCCTGATAGTCGCGCCAGGCGCCGCCACCCTTGGGGTCGACACCGGCATGGAGGTAAAGGAAGATGGTACCGGCTGACTGGTTGAGGATGTTGCCGCAATAGCCCTTGGGAAACATGGCGAATTCCGTGGCACGGGTATTGTTGGACAACAGTTCGGGCAACATGGTCGTCACGTCCATACGGATACGCTCACCGGCCAGCTGGGTGCGCATGGCGTCATCATAGAGCAGTATCTTGTTGATGGGGAAATAGAAGCCGTTAAGGGAGTTGTTGTCATAAACGCCGTTCAAAGGAGACACAAGAAGGCCCGGATTTTCGATGCCGATCTCTCTATAATCACCCTCACGCTTGTTGTCATAAACGGATTTGCGGTTAAGGTAAATCGGATTGTTCAAGGCATCGGGATCCACACTGTTGGTGCCTATCTGGGTCACTTTTATCAGACCGCGATACTTACCAAGAGTCGTGTAATAATCCCACACATTGGTAGGATAGTTTATGGTCTGGGGACGCGCACGGTCAGCACCATAATCATAATGGAACTCATTGTAATGACTGACAAAACGGTCATAGGCCAGACGGCCGTACAAAAGGTGATAGGCCACAAAACGGTTGACGGCATTGTCGGGGTCTTTCAGATTGTCAGAAGCAGCCGTGCCATAGGCGGACTCGCACTTTTGGCGAATCTGAGCCATGACATCATTCCAGTTCGTGACGTGGCCATCGGCATCTTTCGACAGGGTAATGCCCCACTCCGATGCAAACACGTCATCCGGCTCTACAAAAGCCGTAAAACCGATATAACGGTGCTGCGGAACATTGAACTTCTGGCCGTCGGTGGAAGTCCCCACACTGGGCACAAAAACCGCGTCACGTTCCTCTTCCTCATAAACCTGGTCCAGATAAGACACGGCAAGGGAATCGGCCCAGGAGGTCTGCTCCAGCAAATGGGCGAAAACCTGCATATTGCCGGCGGCGGCAATACGTTCGTAAAGATTGTCGGAAGAAGGCGCTATAACGGAATCAACCTCATGAATCATACCGTTGGAGACCTCTTTATTGGTCTTCAATACTCTGGAACCGCCATTGATGACATAATACATCTCACCGGAGGCTGCCGTATCCTGACTGCAGGACAGGATACGGTCGTTCAGGTTGGCCTCGGGAAAAGAACCGGACGGAGAGGGGAATACTGCTTCTTCGTAAGCACTCAACTCGCCGTTGTCGATGATACAACTCTTGGCAATCAGCTCAGCCTGCTCATAGCTCAGCTCATCCGGGGTATTCACACCAAGACTCTTGATATGATTCCGAACGGCGGCATTGTTGGGGGCAAACACCGTATAGTTGCCTCGGGCGGAGAGCACGCTGGTCAGAGAAGAAGCCTCAGAGGAACGGCCGAGACGGACACGGTCGAAAATCGACTTGATATCGGAAAAGCGATCCGGAGTGCCAGCCAGATAATCCGTCACCGTCTGTTCTGTCTTAATGGCAAAATTGCCCTCATCGATGGTCTCCTTACAACCGCCTAGGGCGAAAAGGAAACAAGGCACCAATAAAGAGGAAAAGAAACGCGAGACTTTTCTCTTTTCGAATAATATTTTTCTCATGACTGAAGACTTTTATTTATTCGGGGTATAACGGTCCCATACCGGATTTTGAATCAGTTTGCCGCCATTGCCAACACCGTTGACCTTCATTTCCTCATTATAAATGGGCAGGTACATCGCATAAAGCAGACGGAGACGGTTACGGACAGAGGTGGAAAGAGAAATGAAATCCGAAAGGGTTGACTTGGTGTCGTTGCTGGCTTCCACCTGACGGACGATGTCGAACCAGCGCTTGCCCTCACCGATAAACTCACGCTGACGTTCCTGGTAAACAAGCGTCAGAAGATCCGAACCTTTCTTGGCGGTGCCGTTGTAAGCGTAATTGTCATCCAGACGGGTGCTCACATAATCCTCGTCACCACCGCCGGTACCCGTCAACTTGGGGTTATTACGCTCAAACAAGGTGTTGACCAGAAGGAAGCCCTCATTGACAACATTGCCGGCAGCTGCTGCTGCATTAGGATTGAGACGAGCGATGGCTTCGGCACGGATCAGCATGATGTCTGACAAACGGTAAAGGGGCCACGGCATTGACTTCTGGGAACGCCAGGAAGCCGAACAGCCTTCGGACATTTCCTTCATATCATCAATCACGATACTGGAAGCCAACCCTTTATGGAATACCGGAGGATTGGAGCTGATACGAGACCAATTAAAGGTCTCGGGAAGACGGATATCCGCACGGCCGAAACCGGTGGCGGGATCCGCATCATTCTCGGAAGGAGCCATCAGGAAACTGGAACCGACCATCTGACCCGTCTTCAGGTTATTATTCTCCACATAACTGTAGAAAGTTCCCGGCGTACCGTTCACAAGATCAACGCCGTTATAGTTCAACTGGAATATACATTCGTCAGAATAACCTGTCCCCCAAATGCTGGAATAAACCACATCGCTGACATTACGGTCGCCCGAAAACAAGAAACGGTTCAGATAGGGATAACGCTTGTCCTTATTCTGGGACATGGAGGAATTGGGATTCTTCTCCAGGAATTCGTCATAATCGGCCTGGAACTCATCCAGCACAATGCGGGAATAATCCATTGTCTTCTGGAAGCAGGCGTTGCTCAAGGCATTACATTCGGCGGATGACAGCGTGTCGCCCTCCTCACCAAGAACAATATCTCTTTTTTCCTTGGATTTCAGAAGCATACAGCCGCGCCACAAGTTCATATCCGCCAAAATGGCATACATCGTACGCTTTGTTATGCGCCCGCAGTTGTCCTGGGTATTACCATAATCCACTGCAGGGAATATGCTCTGGGCATTCAGGTCTTCGATCTGACCTATCAGGGTGCCCAGAAGATTGACACCCAACGTGGCCGGAAGGTGGCGGTTACGGGCCTGCTCATCGGTATTGATGCTTTCCTGCTCGAAGGGGACATCACGGTAAGCGCGCACCAGATAGAAATAATAAAGAGCGCGAAGAACCGTCATTTCCGCCTTGATCGTATTCCAGTCATTGCGGCGGAAACTCGGATCGACCTCCTTACCGGGCTCGGTCATTATATCGCCTTTCTCCAGTACCAAGTTACAGTAGTTGATGCCTGTATAGAAAGCGGACCAGTCGAACATGCCTTCGGTCGGCATCAGGATGCCCTGCTGGAGATTCTGGATATTGGTGCGGGACATGTCGTTGAGCGTAAGATTGTCGCTGCGAAGCTCGCCCCACTGTACAATACGGTCGGTCACAGCCTGGGTCGCAAACTGGCGATAGGCAGAGGCGCGGACATTATTAAGGTCGTTCTTGTCTTTCCAAAAATCCTGCTCCGTAATCTTGTCGGTAGGCAATACCGTCAGATAATCTTCGCAAGAGGCCAGGCCCAGACTCACGCAAAAGCCTGCGGCTGCCAGCATTGTATTTAGGTATTTTGTCGTTTTCATTGCTTCGATGATATTAGAATCCCACATTCAAACTAACTGTGAACGAACGGGAACGCGGAGTTTGCGAACTGTCGGTACAGGGGGAGAAACCGGAGGAACTGTGGTCGGGATCCACGCCTTTGTACTTAGACCAGAAAATAAGGTTGTTGCCGGAAGCGGCGAGACGCAGAGAACTGAGACCATACTTCTTAAGTTTGTCGGCCTTGAAATTATAGCCTATCTGGAAGTACTGGAAGCGGAGATAATCACCGGGTTCGACATAACGGTCGCTGATCAGGGCATTATAAGTATTGCCGTTGGCAACCTTAGTACTCATGGCACGGGGAATTTCAGTCACCTGGCCGTTGGTTCTCCAACGGTGGTTGACAGCGGCGCTCTGGTTCTTGTTGGTACGCATGTCTTCGGCATACATACGGGCAAGGTTGATGATCTTGTTGCCGATACGGAAATTGAAGTTGGTCTTCAAAGTCCACTGGCCGAAATTGAAATCAACACCGAAACCGCCGTTCACCTTGGGGTTGGAACCGCCGAGGTAGACGATGTCAAGCTCGTCTATCTGACCGTCATGGTTGATGTCCTCATAAATAACGTCACCACCCTCAAACTTATAGTTCACACCACCGTAGTTGTAAACCATCTGGAGAGGATTGCCGTTCTTGTCATAAACAACGTTACCCTGGGCGTCGCGCACAATCGGAGCGGTCTTGCCGGTTGCCTTGGCTGTATTGTACATATTGCCGTTGGCATCGGGCTCGGGAAGATAGTACTCATTGTCGCTCTGGTTAAGGAAGTAGCCGTTATGCTTGTAGTCATAGGCATAAACACCCTTATAGCGGAAACCGTAAATGCCGCCGAGCGCATGGCCGATCTGGACACGCTGCATCACACTCTCGTTGCCATTGGCATAATCAAAGTCCTTATTGTTGCTTGCAAGGACGGAAGCATCCATGGAAGTGATGGTGTTGATGTTCTGGGCGATATTGAATCGGAGAACCGTGGAGAACTTGCCGACCTCGAAAAGCTTGCCGGTATTGATGTAAAGTTCCCAACCCTCATTCTCCATGGAACCGACATTGGCGGCGGAAAGCGTGGAGAAACCGGTCGTGGAAGGTATGCGCACGTTATAATTAAGAAGGTCTGTCGTCTTCTTCTTATAGACATTCAGGTCGAACTGGAGCAGATCCTCGAAAAGGTGAAGGTTGAAACCCATGTTCCAGGATTTGGTCTTCTCCCACTGGATCTGCGTAAGACGGAGGTTGGAAGGACGGATGGCCGCTACCCCGTTATAGGAGTCAAAAGCGGAATACTGGTTGTAAATCAGGCCTTCTCCAAAACTGCAGTTACCGGTAACACCCCAGCCCGGACGGAAGGCGAGCATGCTCACCACTTTCTTCAAAGGCTTGAAGAAGGCTTCGTCGCTGATATTCCAGCGTCCGGACACACCGGGGAAGAAACCCCACTTGTTGCCGGAACCGAACTTGGTGCTGCCGTCGGCGCGCAAAGTGAAGTCTAACGAATACTTGGAACCGAAAGAATAGTGGAAGGAACCGATACCGCTCATGGTATGTCCCTTACCGGTCGAAGTGGAGGCACCGGTAAGATAGCCGGGCACTGTCGGGTCCGTAATGCCGCCGCCGATACCCGAGGAAGACAAGGACTGACGGGTGGAGTTCTGGGAACCCACCTCTAAGCGAGCCAGAACCTGCAGGGAGTGGTCAGGATTAACAAAATAGGGCTTGAACACCAGCTGATGACGGGTATTGAAAGCCAGGCTCTTGAACTCGTCATTGGAAGTGGTATTGATACCGTCGGACCAGGAACCGGGGCTCAAGGAAGAAGGACGGTAGGAATTCTTCGTCTCGGTATAGGCGTTCATATAGACCTCACCGGTATAGTCAAGATGGGTCTCATCATCGTCCTTGCCAAGCAGCTTATACTCCAGCTTGAACTGGGGAGTGATGGTGTAGGTGGACCAGCGGCGCCAGGAAAGATTGGCTATGGCCACCGGATTGCCGTTGGAGACCATGTCGCTCAGATAATAGGAAGACTTGTTGCTGTTATTGCTTACCATGCCGGCAGCTGCGGCGGCCTGAGGCATCTGATAATAGTCACCGGTATCGAAATAACGCCCGTTCTGGCGGTCATACTCCCATCGGGTAACGGCCATATTGGGCATGGCCTGATAAGCGCGACCCATCAGACCGTCATCGATGTTCTTGTTCTGCTTGGTATAGGTCAGAGAGAAATCAGAGGAGAACTTGATACGGTCGGACACATAATAGTCAAGGGCCAGACGGGAAGAAAAGCGGTCAAGAGTCTGCTTGATGACGGTACCGGTCTCATGGTCATAGCTTCCCGATACGCGGAACGTGGCCTTGTCGCCACCGCCAGAGATGGCGATACCATAGTTGTGCGTCTGGCCAAACTGGGTCACCTCGTCTATCCAGTCCGTGTTCTTATTATAATTATAGCGGTAAGCCGTATAAGTGGGAAGGTCCTGCAACTCCACTATGGCGTCGGCGGGATTGCCGGCCTGGGGATTGGGATTGTGGTAAGCCTGCTGGAGCATCATCTTGTACTGGTCACCGTTGAGCATGTTCATGCCTTCGGGCTGCCAGGCGCCGGAAAAGCGGTAGCTGAAGTTGACGCGGGTCTTGCCGCGGGCACCACGGCGGGTCGTAATCTCGATGACACCGTTAGAGCCGCGGGCACCCCAGATGGCGGTGGCGGCGGCATCCTTCAACACGTTGATCGTCTGGATGTCCTCGGGATTAACCTGAAGAAGGGTGGCGAACTTTTCCTCATTCATGTCATTGGCGTCGAAATCCTCCGAATCGTAGTCCTCCAGTATCTGGCCGTTGACCACAATAAGGGGCTCCTGATTACCGTTGATGGAGGTCACACCACGGAGGCGCATGCTCGTACCGGCACCCAGGTTTCCGGAATTGGCTACAATGTCAAGACCGGCAATCTGTCCCTGAAGGGCCTCGCCGGCGGTCTCGAAGGAAAGACCTTCCATCTGGTCCATGTTCAGGGTCTGCTTGGCCACGGAGATCTCACGCTCGGGAATAACAAGGCCATTGGACTGGGTCTTGCGCGTAACAACGACCTCCGCTCCGGCTATCGTGTTCTTGTCGTGAAGTTCCACACGGAAGTTCGTACGGCTGCCGATCGGAGAGATGCGCTCGGTCTTATAGCCGATATAGGAAATCTGAAGCGTGTTGTTGGGATTCTTGATGGCAAGGGAGAAGTTACCGTTGGCATCGGTCTGCGTGGCGGATATAGCACGGTTGGACTTGTCGATCTCAGCAACATTGGCCATCACCACGGGACCGTTGTCCGAAGAACTCCAGACATGGCCCGTAATGCGTTTCTGAGCAAAAGCGACGGAGCAACAGAAACACAAGGCTAGTGTCAATAAATATTTTATGCGGTTCATGATATTATGATTTATTTTCTGATTCTGTACTTCGTCACGAATTTGAGAGCGGCCGAAGGAGTCGACCACGCGCTGTCATAACGGCCGTTCTCCAGAGACGTGAAGTTGAGGACATCCTCTATCTGATGAATGGAGACATAGGAGGAACTGTTGATGGCCGTGGCAACACCCTGGACGGGAGCGTTGAAGTTGGCGTCGCGGGCAAGCACATTATAAGGAGCCTGAACGGAAACGGTACGGCCAGCACGGTCGGTCAGGGTAATCTTGCCCGGTTCCTGCCTCATGTTGATGGAAAGGTAAACATTGTCCTCATTGTCTATACAGGAAGTCTGGTAGTCCACACCGCCGCCGTTGTCGATATCATCAACAAAGAAGGACTGGTCCTGGAAATGATACTTCACGAAGTTGACCAGCATCGTAATCATGGCACGGGCCTGGGCCTGGGCCGCCTCAGGAAGGGTACCACTCTCCTCGTCCAGATTCTCCGCGATGAAACCGGTAATATCCTCCTGGCTCTTAAGACCTTTGTCAAAAGCGGCAAGGACCGCATCGTTGGTCGGGGCATAGATGGTATAACGGTAATTGTTGAAGAAACGGACCAGAGATTCACCCTGGGTGGGATTGACACCCTCGTTCGTGAAAATACGGTATTTGTTAACCTCGCTTGCTATCTCCTCGCGGGAGGTCACGTCTTCACCGATCAGACCGACCAGACGAAGGTCGTCCTCGGAGAAGTTTGTCTCGCAAAGCTTGTAGAACTCGCCATAGTGATCCTGGTCATTGGACAGGATATTATAAACGGACTTCGTAGTAGCCTGCATAGGACGGTCAAGAAGGAAAGTGAAACCGTTACCGTAACCGTTCAGCTCGACTGTCTGGTTATAGCTCTCCGTAACCGTGCAGACCGGCTGGTTGTCAGGGTACTTACCGGCATCGCCACGCATCTGAAGCTGGAAACCGCCGTCAACCACCATACCGGCGAAACCAGCATTGGCATCTCCGCGCTCGCGCAGGTAGACGGGAGCACCGCTACGGGACAGATAATAGCGGCGGCGCCCCTGCATGTCCTCCTGGTCACCGCTACCGGTCTCGTGGACGATGATGTGATGGTCAACCATATCCGTCAGCAACTGGCGCTTGACCAAACCGGCGCCGGAATTCAGAGAACCCTTGTCACCGGGATTGGAAACGTTGGCGGCACCTGTCAGGGCACGGTCACCGTCGCTGGGAGCGCGGTCATAGTAGAAACGGTAGGCCTGGGACTTGATGGGGAAAACGGCGTTCGTGGAATTGTCATAAGTGAAGCGCCAATACTTGTACTGGCTTGCGGAAGCGGCGTTACGGGCAAGGGACATCGGGTCTACAAGACCGTAAAAACCCAGACTCTCGTCAGTAGGCACAAAGAGGGAGAAATGAGACTGCATGGCCTTCAGATAAGTCGAATAGTACTTCTGAAGAGGGGCGCTGTTATAATTCTCCTGAATGAAGTTGTCATCCGCACGAAGGACAGCGTTGACAATCTGGGTACCGCGGCTGTAAAGCACAGGAGCGATGACTGAGGCGTAGTCGGCGGGGGGCATCACGCGGTTCATCACATAAACGACACCGTTGTTGGCGAAAAGACACCGCTCAAAGCTCTCCTTGTACTGCTCAAGAGAAGAATAGTTGGGATCGGTGGCCGGGAACATCTGGTCCTGGGCGTCATTCATGATCGTCAGATACTTGCTCGGAACAGACTCAAGGAAAGAGTCCTTCATCAGGTTGTTGATCAGAGCCTGGACGATATTAAGGGGTATCTGATAAAGGTTGTAAGACAGGTTCTCGCGGGTCACCGGAGTCTGCTTGGCAAAGCGCTCGATAAGAGCGCGGCCGCCGCCGTTGAGGAAATACTCCTCCATGGCCGCGTCGCTGGGAACGAACATGGCCGCCATGTCCTGCTCCTTGGGAAGGGAGTTGCTGCCGGAGTACTCGTTCCAGCCCGGGTCGAAGGAAAGAAGCGGGAAACTGCCAAGGTCCTTACGGTCAGGACGCTCGCTGATGGCACCGCCGTGAGACCGGGAAGAGATGTAGCGCTTCTCAAAGACAGAGTCATTGCCGATGTCATAAAGCGCCTTGTACTGCTCTGTCAGGCTCGCATTGTAATAAGGGGCGCTGAAACGGTCTAGCATCTGGCTGAAAAGGTTCGTTGAGCCGTTCGTACGGATCACCTCGGCCATGTTGGAGGGAGTCACGACAACCTTGTCCAGAACATTGAAGTAACCGTTCAGACAGGTCACGTCCTGCTCTATCACGCGCGCGTCATATATATAGGTACGCTTACCGCCAGCACTGCCGTTGAGCCAGGCGTCGTCGCCGCGAAGGCCAAGGATGAAGCTCACATCGTCATGAGTGATGTCCTTCTCCTTCATCTGGTCCTCAATGAAATGCAGCATCATCGGGGCCGTCGCATCAAGGGCCATGTAAATGCCACCGCGGCCCTGGTTCGTATAGGCGTCCCAGAAACGGATGTCACCGCCGGTGGCATCGTCCTCGGAAGGCTCGTTCAGGTTGTTGGGAAGCTCGTTCCACTGCCAATACTTGACACTGTCCAAAGAGGACGCGGCGGTGTTGCGGCGCATCGTCAGGCTGCCACCGCCGGCGGAATAGGGAAGCATCTCCAGAACGTCGGCATTGTTCAGAAGAACGTTGTAAAGAAGGATACGCTTCTGGGAGAGGGTCAGCTGCTCGTAGCTGCGGACAGGAGAGCCAGAGGCGTCAACCCAGTCCGTCGTGGCGAAAAAACGGGCATAGGCGCTGTCGGGCGCCACAAACAACGTCTTGCTGCCTGTACGGGACAGAACGTCAGAATACTCAAGGTCGTCAACCAACTTGACCACCGTCTTGAAGTCACGGGCCTTCAACTCGTCGTAAATACTCCCGCCCAAAAAACCTGGAAGAGTCTCGTCCAGGTCGTAGTCATCAGAGCAGGAATACGTCAGACCGCAGCTGGAAAGCAGGCACAACGCACCAAAAAACGAGGCCTTCATCGTCGTAATACGGTTTTTCATACGCATTCAATTTATATTTATTCCTTATTTTTTATTAATCGTCTTGAAACAAAAACAGACTAAGTGGCACAAATTTAAACCTTTTTGACCATCAATAACCTAATTCATAACCACAAAACTACAAATATTAAATATTTTTAAGAAACAACACAGGGCAACTTTTAAAACAATAAAAAACTTTTTTAACAAAGTCATGAGCATTTCAAATCAAGAGAAAAATCCATCCCGAAAAAATAAGACAAAAAGCTCATAAAACCACTGAAAACTTAACATATAAAACAAAAAAGCCGTACATTATAAATATGCACAGCCTTTTCCGATTATCTCAAGCCAACACCTTCAAACAATAGTTATTTCATTAAAATCGATAACGATCGAGCCATCTTGTTTTTAACATTTTATTATATTAAAAAGCTCTCAAATGTAACATAAAGTTAAAACAGAAACATCTGAAAGGCCTCTTTTTGCGTTAATAGAACCTTCACTCCACGCGTTTTAAGGCTGACATAATAAATTGCTTCATCAGACGGATTGCCCGGGCATTTTCTCCTCCATTAGGAATTATAATATCCGCATACTGCTTCGTCGGTTCTATGAACTCATCGTGCATAGGTTTAAGGATATTGCGGTATTTTCCGATAAGCATTTCAAGTGGATGTCCCCGTTCGGCAATATCGCGTTCAATAACCCGTAAAAGACGTTCATCAGACTCAGCATCAACAAAAATCTTCAAATCCATCTGTTCACGCAACGACTTGTCATAAAGCGTCATTATGCCCTCTACGATAATGACATCCCGCGGCTCCACGTGAACGGTTTCCTCTAACCGTGTACAAGTTATATAGGAATAAGTGGGTTGTTCTATAGGCCTTCCGGATTTCAATTCGGCTATCTGATGAGCCAACAATGGCCACTCAAACGCATCGGGATGATCAAAATTCGTTTTCTTACGTATTTCCAACGGCAGATGCGTCTGATCATTATAATAAGAGTCTTGTGGAATGACAGCAACAGATCCTTCCGGCAAACTCTCCACGATCTTTTTCACTACAGTAGTCTT
>ERZ778504.792-NODE-792-length-29084-cov-6.640050_pt1 | contig 29084 bp, 25 predicted proteins | sample MGYA00510046_ERZ778504 | MGnify/ENA primary metagenome ERZ778504 (study PRJEB29527, sample SAMN07138964) | mouse gut metagenome | material: feces | host: mouse | place: China:Nanjing | collected 2016-01-25 ...
GGATACAATAAAAAAGCAATATTTATTCATTATTATTTAAGCAATGTTGTACTAGACCACCTTGTAATCCGGGAAGAAGTAAAAGACCATCGAGAGGATGTCAGAAAGAGATGCAAGATTTTGCAAACAATTATAAAGTTAATATTTTATATTTTAAGGAAGGAGATCCTATGCCTTGGGTATTTCCTAGATAGGGGGAAAATGTGAAACAATACAATAAGTATAATGAATATGATAGTAATCAGAAAAGAGAGTTTGTTCAGGAAAAATTAAAATCAAAAAAAGAATTATTTTGCGTTAAAAATGAGATGGATGATCTTGTCATAACTTATTTACCTTATAATTTGGATTTTGTATATATTCCAGAAGGGGAGTATGACAAAGGGTTATCCTTAAAAGAAAGACAACAGGCTAAACGTATAAATAAAGATGTGATTTTTGAAAATGATGAACTTGAATTAGAAAAAGGAGTTCATGTATCGGATTTTTTGGTTACTAGGACACCAATATTAAATTCATTTGCTAATCAACATATTCGTATTAATTATTATACAGGTGAAGAAAATTTTGCTGCATACATAAAAAAAGAGAATGTTGACTTTTTGTGTCAGAAACTTGGTCTGAGACTGCCTTATGAGGCTGAATGGGAATATTTTACCAGGGCTGGGAGCACAGACTTATTTGCGTTTGGCAAAGAGTTGCCAAATGATGACGAACTAGAGAAATGGTTATGTTTTGATTTTTCGGATTTGTCAAAGTTAAATAAAAATAAATTTGGAGTATATGGCATTTACACAGGTGAATGGTGTGGTGACTATTATAAAAAAAATAACCGTTCATTGGCAACAGATGATTTTGTGATTAAAGGTGGAGGCGCATATTTCTGGCCATGGCAGTCAGATGAATGGATATGGTGTATGTCCGCAATGAGAATGTCTTCTGACGGATTAATAGATGGTGAGTGTGGTTTTAGGTTAGTGTATGATTTAAACTAAGATTTGATGCCTGTTCCATAATGGGAAAGCAGAAAAATGCAGAAAAAATTGCACAGCATAAGAAATATAACAAAAGACATAGTAATACTGCCAGCGCCATCTGCAAAAAGGCGGATTACGATTTCACGGAAAGGGAACAGCCAATGAACCAGACAAATAGAACAATCCTGTTTGAACAGTTAAACAGCAGGAAGGAAGACCTGATATCCATGGTGGGAAGCGATGACAACCGGTTGAGCCTCACGGATGGGGAAATACAGGAAATCCGCAATACGCTTGAAGTGGGAAGCTTTGACGAACTGATACGCAGGTTTGAACCGGAGGTGTACATACAGATAGACACGGACAGGCAGCATGTAAATATACGGCGCTCCCTTCCCGCAGGAGCCAGCGGCTATACGGCACTGCCCATATGCGGGGAGAAGACTTTTTTGAATGCCCTCGTCGGGCTGATGGACAGCAAAAAACAGAAAAAGTATGTGCTGTCTTCCTTTCAGGACTTTGCGGACAAAATAGTGCCGTCATTGCCTCCTGCCCCATTTCTTGACATGCGTGACAGCCTGCTGCAGCTTGTAAACAAAGGCTGTTTCCGTGACGCGCAGATGCTTCTCGACAGTCTGATAGCGCGGTACGATGATGGGATTTTTATGGTAAAGACCTTTCTGCAGCAGATGTCGGCATATATAGACAGGGCAGGCAGGGAGGGGGACGGCAGATGCTTCGTGATAGGAGGGGACGATGCGTGCCAGGTACATCCGCTTGAGATATCAGACAGATTCCTTGCATGGAACAGGTGCACACAGGACGAATGTGACCAGTATTTTGACTTCCTCAATACAAGGCTGGAAGAGAAAAAACCGAGGAACCAAAACCTGATGCTGATGCTGTTACGCATGGCATGTGTCCCTGATTCTGGAAATCCGGCTTTGCTGCAAGAGTATTATGACAGCTATCTTAAGTTTTACATCAGGATACTCAGGGAATTTTGGCGGGAGGCAAAGCCCCTGATGGAAGCACTGCTCGGAATCAGAAGCTATTTTGAACAGTACGTCTTTGTACCGGATGGGGAAGGGAAAGCAGGGATGGCTGCGGGCGTGCCGCCGCGCCTGCTGGTAGCCAACTGCTACCCTGATTCCGTCAGCAGTGACAGGGGTAAAAGTGCGTTAAAGCAGTACCTTGAGTCCGTCAATGAGAAAAAAAACCTGACAGACGCCATAGGGTACGCCATTCTTCCAGGCGTGGAATATGCAGGCAGGAAGCAGGGAAATATCCGTGAAAGATTCCAGTCGACAGGGCAGTACAGGGGATACAGGACAAACCAGGGCGCCGACGTGGCGGTACTGGCGGAGCTGTTAAGCGCCTATAGAATACAGTGTTTTGTGAGCGCATATCCCATGCCGGAGAGCACGTTCAAGGGATTTGTGAGAAGCGGCATGGAGCCGTGGCATCAGACATTTGCATGGATAAGCCGGATTGAAAATAAGGAGTATGTGATTCCATGTTTTCCTAATTTCACGGTCATGCCGCAGGAGTACGCAATGCTGATGGCGGGCTACCGGACAAGCTGCGATTCACTTGAGGGGAGAGTCGTGACAGAGGGTGCGGAAAGGCTGTGGCTTGACGCGCTGAATGTGGAGGCATCCTATGTGGCTGCGGGGCTTGTAGGTTCCTGTCAGCGCCTGCAATATCTGGAAGGCTGCTATCCGGATAATGCCGTGGATAATATGCCAAATATCGCCTGCCAGATGCGCGGCAGTGAACACAACAGCATTATGCTCACACAGATGTTTCACGAAATAATAGATTACCCGCATGATTTATACGGTCAGATAGCGCGTGAGGGTCAGGGCATGATATTTGCGCCATATGGCAGCAGGGTCATGGCGTTGACGGACAGGGCGTACTTATACAGGGAGCATCGGACTGTGTGAATGGGATATTAGTGTAAAGGAGCCTTTTTATGCGTTTTTTTGAGGATGGCTTTGACTATCAAAAATATATAGAGGACAGGCTTTTGGAAGTCGGGAACCTGAGCGAGAGAAAGGAACTCAAAGAGGTGATGGGCAGGACCCTGCTGCCATTTTATGAACAGGCAGAGGAGGCATACAGGGAGCTGGAGCAGAGGCTTTTTGCATGTGACCAGAAAAGGGAGGACGCGTACCGGATTGCCATAGGAATAGAAAGGCGGGACAGGATAGACCTTGCTGACAAAAGTCTGGTGCCGATGTGTATGGAGGACATGCACGAGCATCCGTTTGAAATTGCGAGGTTCAGGGAATGCCAGGAGGCTGGACTTGGCTGTTATGCGTATACGGTGTTCATGAATGCCGATTATTTGAAGATAAAAGGTATGGACGGTGACGGCAGGCGGTTTTGCGGCACGGTAAAAACAACATACGGAGAGGAATACAAGGCACGGTTCCAGGTAAAAAAATGCCGCAAATACATAGACATGCTGGGGAAACTATATGGTGACTTCATCAACAATGGGATTCCATGGAGGACTGTCTGTGCGCCGTATTTATACAAGCTGTATGATGTGTACATCATTGGCACGGACTGCCCTGATGAAGAAGAAATAGACACGATACATGTTGACTTTGAGGAGTTTGCGGATAATGTATGTTATCAATATGTCCCCTTATGGAATATCAGCAGTGTGGAAGTCATGACAAGTTCATATCCGGAATTCGTGCTTGATAAGATACATTATCTGCATACGATATTTGCCACAAAGCTCGATTCTAAAAAGGATTACCTGATATCCAATCAGATGCGTCTGTGGGATGTATCAAGGCAAAATGGGGAGCTAAGGATACAGTGTGATGAGAAAGAGCCGGTAAGCTGGACGCTCAGGGAATTTTCCTACGAAAAATCCATGATGGAACCAAGCCTGCCAGTTTTTGACAACAAGGGAAATACCGGGCGGGAGAGCATCCATACGGTTGCAGAGGCAAGGCATTATGTACTGCGGCTTGGCTATGGCGAATATTTGCGGCTTGAGGACATCCGGCTTGATGACGGCAGCCTGCGGGAGGAAACCTATGGGATGGATGCGTTCATCACGGAGGAAATACGGCAGCGGGATGACCGCAGGAAGCTATATTTTGTTTTTACGGCGTCGGATGGAAGGAATGTACTGAACCGTGACATCATGAGCTACCTTGTAAGCTGTATGCAGTTAATTTATCCGGAGTATCAGTGCATAGGGAGCATAAAATAAGGAGTATGCGGAATGGAAGATATTTGGAACAGGGTGATGGAGGATCCTGCCACGGTACGGTTTGTACAGGCTGATTCTTTTTCGCCATACTGCGAGTCGGTTGTGGGAAGCATACGCCATGACGGAAGTCTGGATGTGGTTGAGTTAAATGGGTTTTACCGGTATGGCGATATACTGCATGCGCTTTTTGCCATGGAAGGAAGGGAAGACGGTGTGTGCCAGCTTATGTTTGACTGTCTCATGCATCTGCTTGCGCGGCTTGAGGTCAGGAACGGAGTGACGCTCTCGGAATTCCGGATGCGCCGTAAATGGGACATGCTGGCAGAGGGACAGTATGGTGAACCCGTCCGCAGCTGTTTCGGGAAAATGGATGCGCCGGGAAAATACCTGACGGCACATTACCTGTCACGGCAGGAGCAGACGGGGGAGAGCGTGGCGCTGTTTGCAAAGGCGCTGATAGCCATTCTGGGGGACGGCGTCATTTACAAAAACGACAGAAATCCAAAAGAGCTGCTCCTGTACATGGGACGGGAGCAGGGCACGCGGGATAAACTGGCTATAGAATTGTGCTGCGAGCTGTTTCTGCCGTTTATGTATTCGCTTCGGGTATTTTATGAGGCATCTTTTGGGATTGTGGACGAAAAAGACTGCATGGAGCTTGGCAGCATTGAAATCTTTTAAACGGAGGGAATGCCAGATGGAACATTATGATGAGAAGATATTAAAGGCAAGGTGCGCGGCGGCACAGGAAAAGATAAACGAGGCGGAGAAAGAGGACTTGGAAATGGAACAGCAGGAATCTATTATGGATGCCTGTGTCCATATTGAGGGGAAGGAAGTCTGTTTTTCACGCAGGGTCATAGAGGAAATGGGAATCTCGATATATATGCCGGAAAGCTTTGAACAGATGGATGATGAGATGAAGGCGGCAGTTTACCCTTTTGGGAACCCGCCGCAGAAGGTATATGCCGATCTGGGGATTCCGTTCCAGATTACGCTGAAAAACACAGGAAGCGCGGTGCCGGATGAAGGAATACCGAAGTTTATGCAGATTTCGGCGAAGGTGCTGGAAAATTTCGGACCGAAGTCAAAGATACTGGCAAATGGTGTGATACGGCATCATGACCATAATATAGGAATCATGGAGGCAGGGACGAGGGCCATGGACTGCAATGTGCACAATGTCATGTTCGACATCAGCATTCATGACCAGATCGTCATGGGGAATATCCATTTTGCAACAAGATACAGCAAGAGAATGATTCCGATAGCAAAGCAGATGATAGACAGCATAGAATTTTTGGAGGGCAATGATGGAAACGATAACATATCTCAATCTTAAAGTCGGGGAGACTCCGATAACAAGGATAATTGACCTGCATATGGAGAACGGGGTAAATCAATATGGCAGGGCGCATGTGGAGGGCGAGGTAACATTTGCTGAGGGCAATGATTTTGTGAACCGTATCCAGCCTGATACCATGGTGACCATATCAACCGAGGCGCAGGGACAGCCGCAGATTCTGTTCAGGGGCGTGATAGCGAACGCAGGCGTGAAAAGAGAGGCAGACTATGCCGTGCTTACGCTTGAGCTTTCCGCCATGGCTGCAAAGCTTGACAGGGAAAAGGAACATAGAAGCTTTCAAAAGACAGGCAGTACCTATGCCGAGATTATCAACAAGGCACTGAACGGAAGGGCGGAACTGCAGATGGAAGTGCCTGACCACGCGACAGGAAGCCTCATTATGCAATACAATGAAACCGCATGGGAATTTTCAAAACGAATGGCTTCTGCCTTTGGGGCGCCTGTCTGTGCCGATGTGACAGAACCAAAACCAGTGCTGACCATAGGGATACCAAGTACTGGTAAAAGCTACCAGTTCAGTGACGTGGAGTATGGTTTTTCGTCGGAGGACAACGCCATGAGCACGATGCTGACAGGAACGCAGGCAGTCCGGATAGGGGACGGCATTTCGTATTCGGGCAGTACTAACGTCGTAAAAAAATATAAATCACAGATGCAGGGCGGGGTGCTGAAAACGACAGTCTATGTGATGCCGGAAGGGGAGGCAAGGAGCTGCCGTTCGGGCAGGGGAAGTGTGCCCAGGGTAACCAATACACAGGCCGCCGGAAAGATGTTCACGGGTGTGGTCCAGGAGGTACAGCGCGACAAGGTCAGGGTGCACTTGCTGGATATTGATGAATCCTTTGACGGGGGAGGTGACTTTTGGTTTCCGTATTCCACGGCGTATTCATCAAGCGACGGAAGCGGCTTTTACTGTATGCCGGCACAGAATGATATCGTCAGGGTCTTTTTCCCTTCGGATAATGAGGCGGATGCGTTTGCGGCAAGCTCCGTGAATGTGTCGCCGCTGGACAATCCGCTGCATAAAAAGTGGCGCTCACCCGCGGGAAAGGAAATCCTGTTCACGGAGGAGGGGCTGTACATTACATGTAAGGATGAGAGAATCTTTATCGACCTTGAGGACGAGACAGGGGTTACCATCTGCTCGGACAAGGACATCAGCGTCAGTTCCAAGACAAACATGATGCTGTACGCAAAACAGGGCATCACGCTCCATTCGGAGAACAAGATTCTTATAAGCACGGGCGAGGCTTACATAGACATCACGGACAAGCTGATACAAATGGGCGCCCAGCAGATACTGATTAATTAAAGTACAGAAAGACAGGGGAAAAGTATGACGGAGGATAGTTATGTCAGCAGTTTCCGCCAGACAGAATTCAGCCAGTGTGCTGCTGATTTCTGGCAAAAAACGGATGAGGGCATGAAAAACCATATTTCAGAAATAACAGGTCATCTCAGGGAAAATCTTCATGAGCTGTTCGAGGAACTTGGCAAGATACAGAAAAGGAAGAAGACAGAAATAGGAAAAATCACAATGTCGCTTATCAGGATGTCGGCATGGGAGGATGCCCTGCGGATGAAGCTGGAGGCATATGACAGGGATGAGATTGTAGGACATCTGGTATGTGAAAAGGACATGGATGTGTCCATGGTTTTTCCGGAATGGAACGGACTGCAAAAACAGCTGGCATCCGTGGCGGAAAAGAAACAGGTAAGGAGCCACATAACAGACCCGGTGATTCGGTTCCTTATGGAAAGCCTGCTTGGCGACATGGCATTGTATTTATATGCCGTGTACAAATATGTGCTTCTGGATGCCGAAGAACTGGAAGGATTTCAGGATTTTGAGAAAGGGCGGGATTTTTCCATAACGATAGGAGAATATCAGGACTGGCAGAAGCCGGTGTTTGTCCGCAGGGAGCCAGCGGAAATAAGGCTGCATGGGAAAGAAGAAAGCAATTACATATTCTGTCGTTTTGAAAACAAGAGCTTCAAGGTCATGGACTTTAAGGATATCAATCTGGAAAAGGCAAAGTTTGTAAGGTGCAGTTTTTTTCACTGTACGTTTGAAAACGCCAATCTCAATGATGTCCGGTTTGTGGAGTGCCGGATGCATGATGTGCAGTTCCTGTCAGGGACTATGTATGGCGCAATGCTGGTTGACTGCGACCTGATAGACACGGACATGGGCGGTATGGAACAAAAGTGGGTGCCGTTTCAGGGGGGCAGGAAAGAATATGATGTCTATCAGGACTGCATGATAGGAATGAAAGATGAGGGGGCTGGATGATGGAATATTATTTGATGGAGCAGTATGCCGTGACCCCGGTGGCGCCAGTGCTTCTGGAACACGAAAAGTACAAGTACCTCCTGGACAGAAAAAACTATGAAAGCATGCCGGCAGTCAGCATAGGATACTATGAATATGGGGCAGGGGCGGAGTTTCCGGGAGTGATGCGGCAGCCGACCTTTATGGTGAACAGGACGGTAAGGGACGTATTTGCGATGTATGATGATTCCATCCGCTTTAAATCCATTGTCCTGCTGCCAAATGTCATCGAAAAGTCAGATGAGGCATCAGAGAAATACTACATTCCGGATCTGAAAAGATATGGATGTCTGGACGAGAGTGCTGATGTGCTTCAGGATGGAACAGTCAAAAGGATGGTTTTGAACCATAAGAAAATGGCAAATGATGATGTGTTTCAAATAGACGGTCTCATACATAATAAAGTTGTCGTGTCACTCAGGCTTGCGGAGAGCATAAGCAGGCGCAGCGTATATGGGATTGCGTTTGAACGGGTCATAATTGTATAGGTACGGATGGAGGATGAATATGGGAAGTGCGGAAAGTGCGGCAGCGGCGATGGCGGCAGGGCTGCAGATATTTGGAGGGATGGAAGAACGCAAAGAGTGCGTACAGCGTCTGATGGTTGCGCATTGTGACAAGGGGACATTGGAATACCAGTTTTTGAACCTGCCAAAGGATCATGGGGTATATTTTCATGACACAGAACATCCCCTAATGAATGCACTGGATTATAAGGGGGAAAAACATGTACTACATTTTGGTAGATGCAATTCCCCGCAGAATCCGAAGAACATGATAACCGATGAAATCAACAAGCTTGCGTCCAATCCGATAATCCATGCGATTCCAGGGGTGGGACAGGTTGTAGAGATGGCGGCGCTCGTGGATGGCGTAAAAAAGTGGATGAAATGTGATGGGTGCAAATGCAGCCCCAACACACTGAAGGTATGGGATGAGACAAACGAGGGGAACTGCCTGGACGGCGCGGATGGAATTCTGAATACAAGCGTGCTGACATGCTGTTATGGCGGCAAGATCGAAGTCACAGAAATACCTGCCGACAACAGCCAGCAGGATGATCAGAACCAGCGGCAGTCCAAAAAGGGTATAGCCGAACAGGTTCCAAAGGCGATGGCTGATAAAATCAACAGCCTGAATGAATCGGAGGACTTGCCAGTGCCTGAGGGGGATATGTCAGCAGAGGATGCCTTGGATATTTTTGATGATCAGGGGACAGAAGGCAGTATGTCGCTGGGGTCTGCCATGGAGGATGAGGCAGGCATGGAAGGAAATGAAAGTGCGCCGGACAGCGGAATGGATGAATGGATACTGGAACTGATTGAGGACATGAATTTGTGGTATGGACAGGTTCCGGATTTCCCGCAAGTCTATGGGATATCAGAAGGGCTTATGTGCGCCAATTATGCAGGCAATATGTGCCTGTCCCTGCCGGAAGCCGCCATAAATGATGAGGGGTACATATGTGACATGAGCGAACTGTTCGGCTTTCGCATGGGAGGAAGCAGCGCGGCCCAGATAGGCGGAGCCTGTGCCGCGGAATACAACCTTTTAAATGCCATTGGTAAGGAAGCGGATTTCAGCAGTCTTATCATGCACGCCGAGAGACAGCAGACAGTCACAGGCTGCATCGATCAGGGTCCAATGGCAGTAAGCATGTTAAGCGCCAGGGATACCCTCAAACGTTTCGGCGTGTCAACAAAGCCGGTAAATGTCTGCACACTTGCAGCCGAAGTAAAAAAACCCAATACCACCGCCATCCTGGCAACGGCAAAAAAAGGTCAGAATGCCGAGTACCATACCCTGCAGTCGGACAGCAAAGGAACCTTCCGCTGTCTGGAGCGCACCGCTGATGTTTCCACGCTGCTTGGAAAGCAGGAGGGAGTGGTGAAGATGGCACTGGTGGTTCAGGGAAGATAAGGTTCTTCGCGTTTGCAGATGAAAAGTGTGCGTTGAGCTTTTAGGTGGGACAAAGTAGGTATCTGGAAAGGATAGATAAAAATATGAGTGCAGAATTAGAAAGTATAATAGTTGGAATGCAAAATGGCTATAAGCAAGGCGTGCAGGGAGACATATATCATGGATTGATAGTTCGAGAAATACAATATCTTTTTGAAAGAAAGGAACTTATTGCTGGAAAAGTAAGTGTTGTATTGCCCATAGTTTTTGAGGACATGAACGAAAATATGAAAAAATTAAAATATCCGGCAGAGGGAAGACCGCAATATATTAAAACAAGTCTGGATACAACAGTAAACTTGTGTTTTAGCCTATTGGATCAGGATATAACAGAGAATCAAGTACCCTATTTGAAGGATCAAATGAAAATGTTGTTGATGAAAATGCAGCCGGCAAATATATTTTTTGAAAATAAAACAGAAAAAAAAAAGAAACAGGTATTTGGATGGTTTACATATAAAGGGTTTACAATTGATGAACCAATCTATACACATATGTTTGTCACAAACATTGATAATAAAGTATTTCATGGAACATTTAGCTGTCTTTTTTCTGAAAAGGAATTATGGAAAAGAGCATTTACAGACATTATGTTTTCTGTTAGAGATATGACGGAGGAAGAAAGTGATGAAAATAGTGAAAGTGTTTAGTGATATGGTTGATTTTAATGCTGTTTTAGACTGCAAAATTGATAGGGAAATAAATGAACATGGACTTGCAATGATAAAAGGGTGGATAGATGAGGAGCAAGACATTTTAAAGCACATATCTGACATTACTATTTCAAATATTTATGGAGAAACCGAAGATGGAAAAATAATTGCTTTGTTTTCAGGTATTGTTGACAATGTGATTCAAAGGATGTCGAATGGGGGATTAGAGTGTGTAATAACTTTGGTTGGAATGACAAAATTAATGGATATGGATATAAATACGACATCATATCAAAATCTAAAACTGACATACTATCAGATTATTGAAAAAATCTGTAAGAAGTATAAGGCTGTGTTTAATGATAATGTAAGTCTTTTGCAGCCGGTAAATGAGTTCATTCAACAATATAAGGAGACTGATTGGAAATTTCTTCAAAGAATATTGTCGTATAAAAAGGCGTATATAGTGCCACTGTTCACATCGAACCAAATATTTTTTGATATTGGAATAGACAAAAAAATTCAAATCCTTAAACCTGATTTAATAGATTATTCTATGGAAAAAGCGATGTACACTCTGAATGATGAGAATGAAAGGGAAAAGATGCAGTATGTATTAAAGTTCCATTCAAGGGATTTTTTTGAATTAGGTGACAGAATTGAAACACTAGATGGAAGTTTAATGTATATAGTGAGGTCGACAAGTAGGTATGAAGGGGCAGAATTGGTAAATTATTATGAGCTTAATTTTTTTGAGGACATCAGAACAGAAAGAAAAACAAATAAAAGAATAATAGGCGCTTCCATGAACGCAAGAGTGATGGATGTTCGAAAGGATAAAGTGAAAGTTGACATATTGGCATCAGATAAGGGTGACAATGAAATTACGAAATGGTTCCCGTATTCATCCATTTATTCCTCTCCGGATGGAACAGGATGGTATTGTATGCCAGAAGTAGGGGATGAGGTAAGGGTTTATTTTCCTAGTGAGGATGAGACAGATGCATATGTAATAAGTGCAGTGCATAAGGATACGTCCAGCCAGTTAAGGAATAATCCGGATAATAAGATTATAGTCAACAGATATATGAAACAAATTGAATTTACGCCAACTACTTTAAAAATGTCTAATGGTAATGGAATGTCAATTCTAATAGATGATGATGAAGGAATATTGATTGAAAGTGATAAAAGTATCAGGTTTATTGCGTCAGAGAGTTTTGAAATGTTAAGTCTGACTGATAAAGTGGAAATTGCCGCAGACAGACAAGTAAGTTTAAAACAGAATAATACAAGTATTAACTTAAATGACGATATAACGGTTTCTGGTAGTCAGATGTTTGTCCAGTAGGAGGATGTATTATGAAACACATAATTAGTGATAAAGCAGAAGTGCATATAATGGTGAAGCAAATAGTTATGGAAAGTTTCCGGACGCATGTTGAGGAATGGGATATGATAAAGGATAGTGAACCGAAAAAGGAAATGCTAAGAGCGATGGAACGAGTATTTGATTTGACCATTCGGGCGCAAAGAGAGAAAGGAAAGGAGGATATTGCATTTATTAATGTTCATTATTTAAGGGCAAGTTTATTAGATGGTTCTTTTAGCTTACTGATTAATACATATTCTGAAAAACATTATTTGGATGATGTAGTCTGCTTAGCAGAATGGATTCCAACAGAAATAAAAAGATTTTTTATGGAGGATATGGTTTATTTAGAAAAAATGATTATACAAAAAAATATTATAATATCACAAAGAGAACTATATGATATTAAGAAAAAGCATTACTTTGATTATTTGTTCTTATTATTGATACAGATAAAACAATGTTCGAATGACATAATATCAATAAAAGAATTTATGCAAATGAAGAAAGCACACATATATTTTATATTATATGGGGAAATATATGGGCGATTAATCCCGGTTTATAAAGGTTGGTGATATATGAGATATTATAGAATGGAACAAGATGATAGAATTCATCATCTTCCACAGTTGCAGAACTGGTTTCAGGTCATAAACGAGAAATATTTGCATAATGGGTATTATCATTTGATTCCAGACAAGACAATGATATACATAAGGTACGATGAAAATGTTGTTTTTCCGGACATAATGATACACCCATTTCAATGTTGTACAGAAACAATAAAGAATAAAATAATACAATTTGAGCCTAATATGGGATACAAAACTATATTTTTGGTTGACAAATATAATAAGAATTTTCAGAAATATTTTATACCTTTTTTGTCAGAGTATGATTGTATACATACCAAAAGTGTCACAAACAGGGATAAGAGTAAAATAGATAAGCTTGTTCTAAAGAAAGCTAAAATACCAAATAACAAAGCAATTTTTTTGTTGGCAGGCGTCAATACAAGATGTATTGTCGCAAGGGTTGATTTTATAGAAGGAATGCTTAGAAGTGGAACATATGGATTAAAACTGACAAAGGTCGAATTGGAAGAGGATGAAAATGATTGAAGTAGGAACAATATGGACAGAAGGAAGCGTGGAAATATCAAGAATTTATGATATATCAATAAATCAAACTTTTAATAGTCATGGGACTGCGAGTATAAAAGCATACGTGGATAATGCGGACATGATACGAACTTTAAACGAAGGCGCTGAAATTGAAGTATGGGGGAAGAATGATGATACAAATCTCCTTCTTTTTTGTGGAAGATTAAAAGAATGCAAATTAACTGCTATTGGTAACAAGTTATATGCATTGAATATTTTTCTGGTATCATATTCTATTGATTTGGACAGGGAAAAGAAAAGACGTTCATTTCAGGATATAACGTTGTCATATGCGGATATTGTGAAGATGGTTGCAGATTGCAGCGTATTTGTGCTTGGTGACAAATGGAATCATATGAAACCAGTTGCACCAATAATCCAGTATGATGAAACGGATTGGGAATTTATTATTAGAGTAGCAAGTCAAATCAATGAGATGGTGTCAGCAGATTTGCTTGCAAAAAACTGCCAAATTTATTTAGGAAACAACCTGGAAATGGAACCGTGTCAAAGCGAATGGCAAGTAATTGAAAGTGGTGTTTCTGGGAAATTTTATGCATACAGGAAATGTAGTCAGAAGGAGTTTATATACTATTTAATAGAGTGCCATGATATGCTTGGCTTAGGAAGCAGTGTCTTGATTGGAGAAAATAAGCTGTATGTATATGAAAAAATGTTTTATAAAGAGGAAGAATGTCTAAAATGTACATATTACCTAGGAAGCGCAATATTTTTACAACAGGAAATTAAATATAATCAAGGTTTTATTGGAAGGGTGATAAAAGGGGAGGTATTAGAGACCAAAAATGAGACAATTAAAATTAAAATGGAAATTGATAAAAATCAGAGTAAAGATACAGCATATTCATATGATTGGAAGCCAGAAACGGGAAATTTAATGTATTGTATGCCACAGATAGGTACAATTGTTTCTTTATATTTTGGTGATGAGGATGAAAGAACTGGATATATCATTAATTGTATTCGTACACAAAATAGTATCTGCCAGGATATGGATAATCCGAATAATAAAATTTTTACATCTGAACATGGAAAAAGATTGGTGCTGAATGAGAAACAGATTTCTTTTTCATCTGACTATAAGGATGAAAATGCACCTTCTATAAAACTACAGGATGAAGAGGGGGTATCTTTTTATAGTAATAAAGGTTTGAAAATAATTGCCAATGAAAGTATAACTGTTGAATCGGAAGATGCTGTAATCGAAGGCGCCAAAGAAGTGGTTTGCATACAGGGAGAGGAGGAAGGCGGGAATAATTCGGCAGCAACAGTTACGGTCAAAGAACGCGTAGATATTATAGCAAAAGAAACATGGTTAGAAACAAGAGAAATTTATGAGTATCCTAATATATTAGATACAATTGAAGAAGTAAAGAGAGATAGTCTGGTAGGAAAAGTGTTACTAGGTATAGGTACGGCTGTTTGTGTTGCATTGATTGGGGCGGTCATTGTTACATGTGGAGCAGCTATAATTGCCACAGCAGGAATTGCATCCGCAGCAATAGCTTCAATTGGATATACGGCTATTTTTTCCTCGGCTTTTATTGGAGGGACGGTGGCAGGAGTTGCGGGTGTTGGAGTAGAAGCGTATTCGGATTATAAAAAAGGAAATACAGATGATTATGGGGATTATATGTCGATTGCGGCAGCGAATTCGGGTGCCTCTGCATTGACAGGGGGGATATCGGCACCAGTTAACGAAGCCATTGAATTGGCAAATGTGCCTTTTAAAATGTGGCTGGCAGCCAAGATTAGTCTTGGGGCAAGTGATTCAGGAGTGAGTTATATGCTGTCACAAAGTTTTTTAGGAGAACAGATTGATACAACAGATTTAAATATTAATATGCTTGTTGGTGCCATTTTTAATTTGAATGGAAGACTAATTGATGAATTAATTGATGGTGAGCGCGAAATGGGAGAAGCGCTTGTAGATGCATATGCTGACGCATATATGAGCGGAACACATGTAGGAAGCCGAGCATATAAAGAATATTATTCGTTTGTAGAAAAAAGTAAGTCTCTTTTGAATGGGCAAGTACCCGAAGAGGTATATAGTTGGATGGTTCAAATGAATAATCCGGATGCTATGCTGTCCAATGTATTTAGCAATAGCTTGAAAAGTACTAGAAGTATGATGGAGTTAATTACAAATGATGATTCTCTTATGGACGATGAGAAAGAGAAACTTATTCAGGCTTACCAAAATGAGGTGTTGAGCCGGGTTAATTTCAAAAATCAATATTATATTGTCAGGGGGGCTGTCTTAAAGTGTTCAAAGGGATCACACCATAGGAGAATGGATTTGAATAGGGATAGTGGGATGCGATCATTATCAGGAGAATATCCACATCCATATGTCAATGAAACACAGTGTGTAGTGGGGGAATGTGAGAATATCAAATTTTTTGGCTTATGCCAAAACTGTAAAGAAGGGAAAGAGATATGTGTGATGAGTCAGGATGGCAAAGAGAAAATTGTGGGGATTAAATGTGAACCCGATCTTTTGGGTTCAGTATGGATGGACACAAAAGAAGACGGGTTTGTTCAGGCTGAAAAACTGGTTTCGAGTATGTCATATTTAATGTGCAGGCATGGAGGATGTATAACGGTCCTTACAAGTGGAGAAGAATATTGTGGCGAGTTAGATGATGGTGAAATTAATTGTTGGATGCAGAATGAAGGAGATTAAAAATGGAATCCAGATTTGTGTATCGTTGGCAGAATGGGGGTAACAGTGGAAAACAATTTTGATGAACAAGTTGAAAAAATAGTCTTAAACCTGAATAAAAAGAATGATATTTATAACCGTGGGACAAAAACAGTGTGTATTATTTCGGATATTATAATGACAGTTATTGTTACGAGTTGGATATGGATATTGAGAAACTTGATTGTCACAGAAGATGTAGGATATATTATTATGTTCATCTGTGCATTTATAATCGGATGTCAGTACGGATGGCTGCATTTAAATGACACAATAATAAGAAAGTACTACATAAGGCATGGAGAAAAGCATGCTGCAGTAATCGTCAATGTAGAGCAATATGAAATTCATGTAAAGGGAAATGAAAAGACAAACGCCAAACATAAGGAATACAAATTACGAATTAAATCAATTCAGGATTCCCAAGTATATTCATTATACGGATATTACCTTGATCCTAAAGTATATCTGGAAAATCCATACTGTAATTTGTACATTTATGGAAAAAAGGTTGTTGCAAGTGACTTTAAGGTAAAGGATAAATTTATTTCAGAAAGTGGATATTTGTTAAAAAAGGAGAAAAATCATGAAAATAGTAAAGAAAGTAAATGCTAGGCTCACGGTGCTTCTAATGTTTATATTTTTTTTGCAGGCGTTATTGTGGGCAGGGTATTTGACAGGGTATTTAATCTATATGCGAAATGTAATACCATTTATTCTGTTTATTTTTGCCATACTGACCTTGGGCTTGTTTATAGTAAGGGTAACAAATTATTTCACCAAGGACTTCAAATTGTTTTATGACAGTCTTGATTTGTATGATAAATCTAAGTTAGATGCCAGAATTGCGACAGTATCCAGCGGGCAGAGTACAATTTTTATGGATACGTATTTTGTAAATTATTCTTTTGTTGTGTTAAAAGTAATTCCATACAAAAACATTGTATTGGTAGAACATAAGGGTAAAAAGATTTTAGTATGTGGAAAAACACCAAAAGAAACAGTAGCCATAGGAGAAACAGAACAACTGTCTATATCGGATATATTAGAAAGGATACAGAATGAAAATCAAGAGATTATTGTGAAATAATTAAGGAGTGATATTATTTAGAAAGGAATGATAGCCACATGATACAGACCAACAGAACGCTCCTTGTGGAGGAGCTTGAGCCAAACAGGGAAAACATCGTGTCCATTGTCAGGTACATAGAGAACCGGGAAAGCTTTTCGGACGAGGAAATTGCCGAGATACACAGCCATCTCGAGGTTTCTTCTTTTGAGGAAGTGATAGAGAAATTTTCTCCGCGGATATACATGGCGCTCAACACGGATGAGCAGAAGGCCGCATTTTGCCGGAAGCTGCCTGAAAATGCGCAGACAGCATACCAGGCGGTGCCCATATGCGAGAGCATGGCATTTTTTGATGAGCTGGTTTCCCTGATGGAAAACAAGAGAAAGCGTAGATACGTCCTTACATCGTTTCAAAATTTCGGGGAAAAGCTCCTTCCTTCCGAGGAGCCGGACGCTTTCTGGAGGATGCGGGAAAAAATACTGAGGGCAGTTGCTGCGGACAAGATCCAGACGGCGGCAGGGATGATGGAAGGACTGCTGCGTGATTACGATGACGGCATATTTCTTATCAAGGCATTTTTAAAAGAGACATACCAGTATATACAGGAGGCAGCGGCTGAGAATGACAACCTGTGCTTCGTTGTTGAGGACGGGGAGGGGGTGGAGATACATGCCATGTCCGTATCAGACCATTTTGCACATAATTACAGCCACACACAGCAGGAAGAAGAAAAATACTTTTCATTCCTCAGCGGCTATTTAAGGGAGCATGAGCCAGGGAATAAGAATCTGATGGTGCTGTGCATGGAGCTGTTCTGCAAGCCCAGAAGGCAGAACCTTGAGCTGCTTGAAAAATATTACAGGGAATATCTATCGTACTACATTAATATGCTACATGAGTTCTGGTGGGAGGCGAAACCGCTGATAGAAACCATGCTTGGAATCAGGAATTTTTTTGAAAGCTACACGCCCGCGGAGGGCGTGATGCCGCCCAAGATGGTTATAACCAACTGCACACCGGAGTTTTTGCAGGATGCACGTTACAAGGAAACATTCCGTCTTTACATGGAAACGGTCAATGAAAAGAATTATGTGGACGGTGCCATATGGTATGCAATTATCCCCAGGCTTCCGTATGCGGACGGCAAGAAGGAAAGCGTCCGGGAGCGTTTCCTGTCAACAGCGGGGGACACACATGTATATCCTGCAAACCGGACAGAGGGAGTACAGGTGGTGCTCGAAATACTTGGCAGATACCAGGTACAGACGTTTCTGAGTGTCATTGCACAGAATGACACGACATTTTATTCTGTGCGGGAAAAGGGCATAGACAGCTTCGAGGATTCTTTCCAGTTCCTCAACAGCTCCGACAACAGGGAGTACATCATTCCCTGTTATCCGAACTTTACAATTATACCACAGGAGTACACGCTCATGATGCCCGGGATAAAGACAAGCTATGATGCCTTCGAGAACCGGATACACCTGGGCGGTGAGAAAAAGGTGTGGATGGACGAACTGATTGTGGAGGCATCCTATATTGCAGCTGGTCTTGCCGCGGCATGCCAGTGCCCGTCCTATCTGGCAGAGCACTATGGGAACAGGATGGTTCAGGAGAACATGCCCGGCGTGGCGTACAGACTGTGCGGGGAAGGGCACAATGTAAAGACCAAAACGAGGATGTTCGGGGAAGTGGTTGATTATGGTGAGGAAGTATACAGCCAGATAGATCGGTATGGGAAAGGAATCATATTTGCCCCGCGCGGGGGGCAGGTAATTGCGCTTACAGACAGGGCACATTCCCATAAATCCAGCACGCCAGACAATATCGCGGTTATCCAGACACTTACCTACATTGAGCGTGTTATCCGGTATGAGACCCAGGACTTTAAGGAACACCTGATAAAGGACTTTTTCCAGGAACGTCCGGGAAGCATCATAGTGCGCTGGAAACAGGCAGCGGGGTGTGTGAACGGAATGCTGAAAAAGGAGGAGGGGCTCAGGTATTACATTGACAGCGAGGGTGGAACATGCCTGTTTGAGCTGAAACTGAACGAGCGGAAAATGACAGATACGGTACGTATCAGCAAATAGTGAAATGAAAGATTGGGGAACAATATGGCAATGAGATTTTTTGAGGATGGATTTGATTACAAAAAATACATAGACGAACGCCTGCTTGAAATAGGGGACCTTGACAAAAGAAGCCAGATTCGCAATGCCGTGGGAGGCATGCTGCTGCCGTTTTACGAGCACATAGAGGAAAGCTACCGGAATATAGAGGACAGGATGTTTGCAGCCCGGAGCGAGAATCAGGGGAACTTCCAGATTGTCACGGGCATTGAGGAGAGAAACAGGATAGATGTCACTGACACCACCATGGTACCGATGCGCATGGAGGACATGGAGGAAAAGAAAATTCCGGTGGAGGAGCTTCTCGCGGCGCTTGAGCAGGAAAAAAGCTACCGCATCTGTACGGTATTTATCCATGCGGATTATGGCGTGATACGCGACATAGAACAGACGGACAGGAAGTACAGGGCAGAAATCATAACCGCGTATGGGGAATATCCCGCGTTTGTGAAGCTGAAGAAAAACCATGAATATACGGACATTATCAGGAACCTGTACCAGGAGTTCGTCAACAATGGAATTGAGTGGAATACGGTGTGCGCGCCGTACCTCTACAAAATATTTGATGTGGAGGCGGTCTCGGCGGAGTGTCCGGGTGAAGAACAGATACAGGAGATAAAAGTGCATTTTGAGGAGTATGAGCCGTATGTCAGATACCATTATGTGCCGCTCTGGAATATCAGGAAAGTGTCGGCAAGGACAAGCGCGTACCCTTCGTTCTGTCTGGACAGGATACATTATGAGCACTGTATCTATGGCAACAAGCTGAGGCAGACAAGTGATTATATCGTGGCGGGCAGCAGGCCGCTGTGGGGAATATACAGGTCAAATGGCGATTTGTACATTCAGTGCAGCGAGGAAAACTCCACAAACTGGGAACTGTGGGAATTCGGGCATGAACCTGTCACAAGGCAGTATACCCTGCCGCTGATGAAAAACGCGGGAGGCGCTGCAGGAAGATGGGTGCGTACCATAGCGGAGGCAAAAAATTACGTGGAATGCCTGGACTGCGGGAGCTATATCAGCCTGATGGATATCAACCAGAAACCGCATACACAGAAGAACGAGACGTATGACTGTGATGCGTTTATTGTGGATGAAATACGCAGGACGCCCCAAGGTCCGGCGCTGTATTTTGAATTTTCTGCCGTCGACAAGGCTTCCATACTGACAAGGGACATGATGAGCTATGTGGTGAGCAGGCTTCAGCTTATTTATCCGGAGTACAGCTGCAAGGGCGTACTCATATAAAGAAAGGCGGGGACGGTATGGAGGACATATGGAACAGAATCATACAGGATCAGGCAACAGTCAGGTACAGCCAGTCGGACTTTTTTTCACCGTACTGTGAGTCTGTTGTCGGAAGCATCAAAAAGCAGCCGGATGGGACAGACCGCATCACAATGAACACATTTTACCGGTATGACGACATCTTTCTTTCCCTGTTCGGAAAAAAGGATATCGGGGAAGATACACGGGACTGGCTTCTGGACTGCATGATGCATCTGCTGGCAAGGCTTGAGCTGCGAAACGGCGCTGACAGGCATGAGTATGAGCTTCGCGGCGTTTGGCAGGAGATTGCGGGGGGCAGGTTTGGGGAGAGACTTAAGCTGCTGTTTGGCAAACTGACCGACAGCAAGCGCTACCTTGCCTCGCATCTGATGCTGCGGCAGAGGCAGTGCGGGGAGAGCACGGAATTGTTTGCGCGGGCGCTGACGGGCATCACGGAAGACGGTGTCGTGTATAAGAGTGACAAGAATCCCCGGGAGCTTATGCTCTATATGGGAAGGAAATCAAATGAACAGACTATGCTTGAGATTGAATTTGCCATGGAAGCGTACATGCCCTTTGATTACAGTCTGCGGGTTTTCTGGAACCACCCGTTTGGAATCATGGAGGATGACAGGTGTATGCAGATAGGCAGCATAGAAATATATTAAAAGTTGTAAGGAGGATGCATATGGCAGGATATAGTATGCCCATTTTCTCAAAGGGCAGTTTATTGTCACAGGATATGCTTGAGGCACTGAAGGAATATGGGCTTCAGGTTACACAAAACTATTTTGCAGGCTATACGGACGGGATTATCGCGGGGGCGGAGATTCACGTGAGCCAGGGAGTCGTTTACATCGGGCAGGGACTCATCCGGTATGACGGCAGGCTGTTCTCCGTTCCGGAAAATACGAGAATTGTAATCCGTCCGTCAAACGAATGGCAGAGAGTATGCGCAGTATTTTCGGATATGAGCAAGACAAATACCTTTGAAAAACAGGCGATGGAATTTTGCCTGTCCACAGTCCTTGACCAGGAGGACAATGCCATTGAGATATGCCGCATCCGTCTTCAGGACGGGGCAAGGCTCCGGTGTGATTACAGGGGGCTTGCGGATATGGACACGGAATATGACACGGTCAACCTGATTGATGCACAGTGGTCGGCATATGGAAAAGAAAGCATCAACCCTGAAATCCTGCGGGAATTTGTCCGTGAGACACAAAAGCATAAGGTGGACAACCCGCTGGACATCTCTTTTGTGATGCAGCTGCTGGGCAATGACGGAAGGGCGGTAAACAGGGAACTGATACAGTACTATCTGGAAAACAGGCTTGAGAAAAAGGGCAGGGATTATACGAACCGTGAGATTTACCAGGGGCTGTGCAAGGTATTAAAGCTGATAAGCACGGGCGTGCAGCAGACTGCCGAGGTGCGCAAGCCCAGAAGGCTTCTGGTCGATTAGGAATGAGGAAGGAGCGTGCGGACGATGGCGTATACGGATGAAGAAATCCTGAAAGCAAAGAAGGCGAGGCAGCAGGAGGAACAAAAACAATATGAACAGGAAAAACTGGAAGAGGAAAAGGCGGAGAGCATCTTTGACGGCAGCGTGCATATTTATGGGAGAAGGACGGCTTTTTCACGGCGTGTGATAGGGGAATACGGCATTTCGATTTATATGCCGGAGGAATTTGAGGAGCTGGATGACGAAATCAAAAAGCTGGTATTTCCGTTTGCCCACCCGCCCAGGTATGTGTTTGCGTCGGGGGAGACCCAGTTCCAGATAACACTGAACCTGACAGACAATGTTGTGCCGGACAGCGGCATGCCGAAGTTCATGAAAACCGCAAAGGCGCTGATGGAGCGGATGGGACCGCAGGCAAGGGTACTTTCGTGCGCGACGGTGCAGAAACAGGAGCACAGCATCGGGATTATGGAGGTGTCGACAAGGGCGGTGGACATGAACGTGTACAATGTCATGTTTTACCTGAGTGTCAACCAGAAGCTCCTGACAGGCTCCGTGCTCTGCCCGGCAAAGTGCCATGAGCGGATGGTGCCGATAGCCAAGGAAATTATAGACAGTGTGGAAAGGGAGGATTCGGATGGAAACAATAACATATCTTAACCTGAAAGTGGACGGGGCGCCGATAAAAAAAGTCACGTCGCTCACAATCAGCAATGCGGCAAACAGTTATGGGACAGTGCAGCTTAGTGGCGAGGTGGAGCCGGCAGAGGGAGAGGGTTTTGCGGCAAGGGCAGACGAGAACACATGCATTACAATCAGGACAAGTGCAGCGGGACAGCCGCCAGTGCTCTTTATGGGTGTCGCGGAGTCCGTTTCCCTGTCAAAGTCGTCGGAGTATGCGCTGTTAAACCTGACGCTCAGGGCGGAGGCGTCAAGGCTCAATACCAAAAAGGAGCACCGGAGCTTCCAGAATACAGGCAGCACCTATGAGGAAGTCATCAATAAGGCGCTTGGCGGGAAGGCGGGGCTGCAGATGAATGTCAGCGACAAGGCGACCGGACGCCTCATTGTACAGTACAATGAGACGGCATGGGAGTTTGCCCTGCGGATGGCGTCGGAATTTGGGGCGCCGCTTTGTGCGAACGTGGAGACACAGGTTCCGCAGCTGACGGTCGGGGTTCCGGAAACAGGGAATACATATCAGCTCAGTGATGTGGAGTATGACTTTGGCTCCAACGGAAATGCTTACGAGAAGATGAAGAGCAACAGCGGCAATTCCTATATGCAGGAAGATTTTTCGGGAACAGGCATATCGACAGACCAGTACGTGATGCTGGGGGATACCATTACCTATGGGGGACAGACACAGCAGGTACAGCAGTTCTGCTCCACCCTGAAAAACGGAATACTCCGGACAAGCATCAGCGCGGCAGTCAAGACAGGGTTCACACAGGCTTTGCAGCCCAATGCGCAGGTATCAGGAAAGATGTTCCTCGGAGAAGTAAAGGCTGTGGAGAAGGACAAGGTACAGGTACATCTGGTGGACATAGATGACGCGTATGATTCAGGCGGGAACCTTTGGCTGCCGTATTCCACGGCGTATTCCTCAAGTGACGGGAGTGGTTTTTACTGTATGCCGCAGGAGGGGGACAGCGTGCGGGTATTTTTCCCGTCAGACAATGAGAAGGATGCATTCTGCGCAAGTTCCGTGAACGTTTCCCCGCTGGATGACCCGAAGCACAAAAAATGGCGCTCCCCGGCAGGAAAGGAAATCCTGTTCACGGAGAAAGGAATATTCATTACCTGTAACGAGCAGAGGATATACATCAACCTAGAGGATGAAAACGGCATCAGCATCTGCGCGGACAAGGACATCAACGTCTGCTCCAACAATAACATCCTCCTGTACGCGCAGAACACGCTGCAGGTGCAGTCCGAGAACAAGATACTGCTAAGCACAGGAAATTCCTATATTGACATAACAAAAGAAAGCATACAGCTTGGCGCAAAGAATGTGGTGATTAAATAAATGAGAAACAGTAGCATAGATGAAAAAAAAGCCTGTATACAGGAATTTGAGGAACAGGAATACCATGCGGCAGAAAGGCAGTTCATGGAAAGGACTGCCGCATATGTAAGGGAGCACGCGGATGCGGTCATAGAGGGCATCAGGACAAAACTCGACGGCTTCATGGCAGAAATTGCGCGGCAGCAGAAGATACAGATGATACCAGTCGGTCAGATTACGCTCTCGCTGATGCGGGTGTCGGCATGGGAGGAGAAAAAGCTTATAAGGATGGATGCCTACGACGCAGAACAGCTGATGGGCAGGAACGTGGCGTACCAGTATGTGGATGCCGGATGGCTCTATACGCAGTGGCAGGCGTACTATGACAGCCTGAAAAAGGCAGTAAAGGACAAAGGCAAAAGCCTGTACATCCGCGAGGCGGATATCCGGAACATGATGAACCGGAGCCTGAAAAAGCTGGCATACATACTGGCGGCAACGCTCAAATACACATTGAACGATGCGGATTACATGGCGCATTTCGGGGAGTGTGCAAGGGCGGAGGGGTTTCTCATCAGCGTCGGTGAGTATATGGACTGGCAGAAAGTGCTGTATGCGGAGCCGCCCGAGGTGGATATCTTTTTCAACCAGGGCAGACATCCCCTGGTATTTCAGAAACTGGAAAACAAGCGTTACAGGGACAAGGAATTCTGCGGCCTGGACTTCAGGCATGCGCGGTTTACACACTGCGACTTTATCCGGTGCAGTTTTGAAGATACAGACTTGTCGGACGTGTGCTTTGTGGACTGCCGATTTAAGAATGTCGACATGAAATCAGGAAAACTGTACGGCGCCGCATTCCTCGGCTGCATAATGGAGCACACGGACATGGAGGGCATCCAGACGAAGTGGGTTCCCTTCTCGGGAACAGACGAGAGGGAGACAGACGTATACCGGGACGTGCAGTATAAGAAGTGCCTTATTGACGGGGAGCCGACAGATGATGTGGCGCCCGCGCAGACGGAGGAATAGACAATGGAATATTTTTTGATCAGGTCATGTGCCGTGACACCCTTTGAACCGATGCACATGGATCGCAGCCTGTACACAAACCTCATGACAGACGAGGCTTTTGAAAAGCTTCCCGACGACATTATCTACTATTACCATCTCAGCGCGGAGACAGAGCTTCCGGAAGTGGTGTTCCGCCCGACCTTCATGGCAGGGGACGGCCTGCATGATATTATCAGCCTGTATGACGAGACCATCCGGTGGAAAAACATGCAGATATTTCCCGATGTGGAGGAATTTCCGAAAGAGGCGGCAAAGGGGTACTGGATACCGCTGCTGAAGGAATACCGCTGCCTGCATGGGGATACGGTGCTTCTGCCGGACAGGACGACAAAAAAGCCGATTCTGGACAGGAGCCGTCTCCGCAACATGGATATATTCAGGATATCGGGGGTCAGCGAGAACCTTGTGGCAGTATCGCTGGCGCTGGCGGAAAGCATCAGCAGGAGGGAACTGTACGGGGTCATATTTGAGAGATTGGAGGTGCGATGACGGATGGATATGCCAGGACAGAAGAAACAATTTGTAAGGAGACTGATGGTGGCGGCATGCGAGTGCGGCTCGCTGGAGTACCAGTACCTGAATCTGCCGGAGGACCACGGCGTGTATTTTCAGGATGTGGATCATCCGCTGATGAATGCAAACGACCATAAGGGGGACAAGCATATCATGCAGTTCGGAAGATGCAAGGCGGAGACAAATCCCAAGAACATAATGAGCAAGATGCTGTCAAAGATAAGTCCGGCTTTTGCCCTGATAAACATGGCAAAGGAAGCCATGGGCTGTGACGGCTGCAAGTGTTCGCCCAAGGTCATTAATTCCTGGAAAAACGGGGACAAGGCAAACCGGCTGGACGGCGCGCCCTGCATTACGAACGAGAGCAGGCTTTATTGTTTTTATGGGGGTCTGATAAAAATTACGGAGATGCCAAAGAGTGCGGATGAGGACGAAAGCGCGGAAAATGTCGATGCGCCGGAGGAAAAGGAGTATAACCCTCTCGACACGGTTCCGGAATCCATGCGGGACAAGATTAATAGCAAGAATGAAAGCATGTCACCATCTGAGGGCAGCAGTACATCAGACAGCGCTGCGGATGCAGGGGCAGCGGGCGGTGTCCAGGGAGCCGGAGGCTCGTCAGGGGGCGGTATGTCCGGCAGCTCGTCAGGGGGCGGCATGTCTGGCGGCAGTGCGCCGGAGGGCGGGGGGTTCTCGGGGGACACGTCGGGTCTGGCATCGGATGCGCAGCAGTGGTATCAGGACAATGAACAGGATTTCATGGAGATGTACGCCGTGTCAGATGCGCTGATAGACCAGAACTACATGGCAAACAGGGCGCAGGTGCTCAATCCGGCATGTTTTAACGATGGGGGTTTTATAGCGGACAGCTCGCTGTTGTATAACTTCAACATGGGCGGCTCCAACCTTGCGCGGGTAGGGGCAGGCTGTATTGCTGCATTTAACCTCATGCGCATTCTCGGGATGCCGATGGAAATGTGCGACATTATCCGGGATGCGGAGAGAAGGCAGACAGTAAAGGGATTTATGGACGAGGGTCCCATGGCAGTCTCGCTTTGCAGCATGGCAGACGGGATGAAGGCAAAAGGAATGCCGGCAAAGCTGCTTTGCGGGGAAAAAGCCATGTCCTCGGCAATGAAAATGAAGGCAGGCGAGGCGGCTGTGGTCGGTATTTCGGACAAAGGAAAAGCGCAGTTCTGCACCCTGAAATGTGGCGCCGAAGGAAAAATCAGCTGCGCGGAGCGTCCGGGACTGTCCGTGGAGAAGCTTTGCAGCGTGTCACCAGGAAAACAGCTGGCAGTGATGAAAGTGGGAAATGCAAGGAAGGTTACGGACGCAGTCAAAGGCGCCGGACTGGAAAACCGGAAGCTAGGAGCCGTGAGGGCGCCCAAAGAAGGTGTTTTCCACAAAATGGGACGATAAATATGAGGAAAGGAACAGGAATATGAGATGAAGAAGGAAAGATATTTGATATCAGACCTGAAACTGGATACCGCAGTGGCGTACAGCGCCATCCTCTCCCTGCGGGTAACCTCCGGACAGGGAGAACACGGCAGGCTGTATATTACCCTTGAGGTTGACGAGGGATTATCGCAGTCCGATGTGCTCCGGTACAACGATACAGATGTGGCAGTAAGCCTGTCAGATGGGCGGAAAATATTTTCCGGTGTGTGTACAGGCGCATCATTGTCGAACCAGGGGCAGTATAAGTGCGTGATGATGGAAGCGTGTACGCGCTCTGTCAAGATGGATTCGGAGAGAAAAAAGGCGGTATTCCAGGATCCGGGAAAGACATTGCAGGACATCCTTGGGACTGTGTGCGCTTCCTATGGCGCAGTGCTTTCGCTTGACAGTGACCCTGCCATGAAAAATGTGGAGTACCAGCAGGACGAGACGGACTGGGCGTTTTTAAAGCGGCTGTCGGCAGCACAGCAGAAGGCAGTGTTTACGGACTTGTCGGGCGGCGGGATAAACATATACTGCGGTGAGACCGGATTCCGGTCTTTTGGCGGAGACATACTTGCGGAGCAGTGCGGCAGCAGCCGCAACGTGTCCGAGCTTGCAAGGGCAGGGGAGCTGGAATCGGTTTCCGGATATATGTTTGACACGGTGGAGTACCTGAGTGCGGAGCCATGTGCATCCGCAGGCGATTTGGTAGACGGCAAATACTGTGTGCGCCGGTCAGAACTGACGCTGGACGGCGGCGCACTCACGAACAGATTGTGGCTGGGCTACAGCGACAGCATGCGCCCGTCCGTGGAGGAGAGCACGCAGCCCTCGTTTATGAGCGGTGTACTACAGGGAACAGTGCTCGCGGTGAGCGGAAATCAGGTACAGGTGCAGTTTGATTCCGACGCAGGCGGTGGATCTGCAATGTGGATTCCGTATGAGTCGGCAATCAGCAATTCTTTTTACTGTATGCCGGATGAGGGGGACAGGGTATTTGTATACCAGGAAAATGATGGGAAGGCAGTCTGCCTCGGAAGCCGCCATGTGGAGACGGGGCGCCCCGATTTTACAAAACCGAAGGAGGACGTGCTCACAAACCATGACAAGATGGTGAAACTCGGAGAGACGGCGCTGACCATCACTGCGACGCGCGATGCCCATGACAGCGGCTCGGGGGATGAGATTACAATACACATGGACAGTGACGAGGGCATCACCATATCCTCCGGAAAAGACATCTACATCATGACAGCCGCAAACATGAATATCGGCGCGAGGGTGCCGGAGGATGCGGACGAGATGCAGAAGGAGGGACATGACCGTGTCAAGGAGCGGGATGCGGAGGGTGATGCGACATACAGCGTCGAGAGTCTGGAATACTTCGGCGGAGCCGCGCTTGGGGGACTGCTGAAGGAGAGCGCAATACAGTTCGGCGAGGATGTGAAGCAGCAGGCGATTGACACCATCAAGGCAATGACCTTTGCCGACCTGTGGTTCCCGAAGACGGAGAATGCCGCGGTGGGGAGCGAGGAAGCCTTTGAGACCGGCGTGGTCACACTCTATGGGTACGACCACCTGGTGCTTTCGGTGGGTGAGAACAGGATTGAGCTCGGGGCGGACGACATCAGCATAACCACGGACAAGTTTTACTGGCTTGGATATGAGCGCCAGAAGCACAGCCCGGAGGAAATCCCGCTCAAGGACTGGTGGGAGACGGCGCTTGACGGGTTACAGCTGGTACTTGACATAGCAGGCATGATACCGGTGTTCGGCGCAATCCCCGACCTCATCAATGCCGGGGTCTCACTTGCAAGGGGGAACTACGTGGAGGCGGCGATGAGCGCGTTTGCCGCAATTCCCGGAATCGGCGATGCCGCCGGTGCGCTCAAGACGGGCGCCAAGGTCGTAAAGACCGTGACGAAGCTTACCAAGGCGGAGAAGATCATAAAGACAATCCAGCTGCTCTATCAGGGGCTGCAGCTCGCCTACTCGGTGTACCAGAACAGGGAGGCGATAGAAAACATCTGGAACAAGCTCACGACGGGCACACTTGACCTGAGAAATATTGACGACGTCAACGACCTTCTGAGCGTACTGAACCTGGCGCCGGGCATGGTACAGTTCGGCATGGACGCGAACAACCTCAGGAAGGGGCAGAAGGTGGACTACTCCGTGGACGGACCGGACAAAAAGCTTGACGCGCAGACGACAAACAGCGATAATGATTACTGTGCGACAGACCCGGTAAACGTCGTCACCGGAAGCCTTGTTGCAGACTATGACGACCTGCAGCTCCGGGACATCC
>ERZ778504.798-NODE-798-length-28925-cov-7.319363_pt1 | contig 28925 bp, 24 predicted proteins | sample MGYA00510046_ERZ778504 | MGnify/ENA primary metagenome ERZ778504 (study PRJEB29527, sample SAMN07138964) | mouse gut metagenome | material: feces | host: mouse | place: China:Nanjing | collected 2016-01-25 ...
AAAAGAAGTTGACACTAAAAATCGAATCATCCATTTTGCCAACGGAGAAACTTGCTTGATGTCCACACGCATGATGAAAGGGCTTTAAAGAAATTTTGTCTTAAACACAATTTTTGAGTTTTATCCTTATCTGGTTTCATTCATGTATGAAAAGCTGACTGCAAAAGAAAATTTGCGATTTTTTTGCGCCCGATGGATGAGCTTCTAAGAAAGGTAGGTCTGGAACAGGATGCGGATAAGCGTGTAGCCGATTATTCAAAGGGAATGAAATCCCGCCTGAACTTTGTAAAAGCGTTGCTGCATGACCCTATTTTGCTCTGCTTCGACGAGCCGACCAGCGGATCTGACCCTGCAAACAGCCGCATGATGAAATCTGCCGTGTGGATTTGTGTTTTGCTAAAAAATGGTATTTAGGAACTGTCCAAAAATAACTTTTAATATTGCTTGTCTTTTTCTACGATAGCACCGCTCAAAAATCAGTTACATAGCCCGCTATGCGCCTGATTTTTGGGCGGCACTCTCGAAGAAAAATCCTACGCGCTATTTAAAAGTTATTTTTTTACAGTTCCTTAGGTATTGATCCTGTTCAAAAAAGTGTATAATGGAATGGTGGAAATAGATTTAAGAATGGAGATTATCATGAAAGAAAAATCAATGAAAAATTTTGGCGCATTCATACATGGCGGGGATTACAATCCGGATCAGTGGCTGGACAGGCCGGATGTCCTCAAAGAAGACGTGGAACTAATGAAAAGGGCGAACGTCAACTGCGTTTCACTGGGGATTTTTGCGTGGAGCTGTCTGGAACCGGAGGAGGGAAAGTACAATTTTGGCTGGCTGGAAAAAATCATACAGCAGCTGTACGAAAATGGGATTTACACGATTCTCGCAACGCCAACCGGGGCAATGCCCCAGTGGCTGACAAGCAAATATGAGGAAGTGCTACAGGTGGATGAAACCGGAGTCCGCAATTATCCGGGAAAGCGTCATAATTACTGTCCGAGTTCCCCGGTTATGCGCGAAAAGACAAGGCAGATTGACACACGGCTTGCGGAAACCTTTGGCAGGCATCCCGGCGTGATAGGATGGCATATCTCCAACGAAATCGGCGGAAACGGAGGCGACGGCTCCTGCCATTGTCCGCTGTGCCAGGGCGCATTCAGGAAGTGGCTGAAAGAGAAATACGGCTCGCTTGACAGGCTGAATGCGGCGTGGTGGACAAGCTTCTGGAGCCACACCTACACGGACTGGGAGCAGATACGGAGCGCATCCCGGCGCGGGGAAAATCTGGTGCACGGACAGACGCTGGACTGGAAACGCTTTGTGGACAGCCAGCAGCTGGACTTTTGCAGGGAGGAGATAAAAGTGGTGCGCAGTCACAGCACGCTGCCTGTCACGACAAACATGATGGGATTTTTTAAACCGCTCGACTATTTCAAGTGGGCGAAGGAGCTCGATATCGTTTCGTGGGACTGTTATCCCGACTGGCACAGCGGTGCGGACGAGCTCCGGACAGCGGCGTACGCGGCGGCAGTCCACAGCCTGATGCGGAGCCTGAAAAAGAGCAATTTCCTGATGATGGAGAGCACGCCGTCTGTCGTGAACTGGCGGGAGATAAACAGGCTCAAAAGACCGGGAATGCATGAACTGTCGTCCTTGCAGGCAGTTGCCTGCGGCTCGGACAGCGTGCAGTATTTTCAGTGGCGCAAGGGCAGGGGAAGCAGCGAAAAATTTCACGGCGCGGTGGTCGACCATCGCAACGGTGCAGACACAAGGGTTTTCCGCGAGGTGTCAAGGCTCGGGGAACGTCTTGAAAAAATAGCGGAAAAGACAATCGGAACCTGTAATCACCCCGGGATTGCCATGGTATTTGACTGGGAAAACTGGTGGGCAGTGGAGGATGCCTGTGCCATTGACAACAACCTGAAATACCAGGAGGTGATTCAGGACTTTTTCAGCCCGCTCTGGGAGCTTGGCGTTGACGTGGACATGGTTGACATGGATGGGGATTTGGAAGGCTACCGCGTGGTAATTGCCCCGCTGAATTATATGTACCGGAAAGGCTATGCGGAAAAAGTCAGGCAGTTCGTGGAGCAGGGCGGATGCTACATCACAACCTGCTGGAGCGGCGAGGCGGATGACACGGATTTGGTTTACACGGGAAACCATCCGTTGGAGGATGTCCTTGGAATCCGCACAGAGGAAATCGATGTGCCCGACGGATACTGTGAGAACAGCATCCGATACCAGGGAACGGATTACCGAATTACCGGGCTGTGCGGCCTTGTCCACGCAAAAGGTGCGGAGGTGCTGGCAGAATACCAGAATGACTTTTATAAGGGCTATCCGGCGCTTACACGCAATTCTTATGGAAATGGGGAGGCCTACTACATTGCGTCCATCAATGAACATCAGTTTTTAAAGGATTTTTATGACGGCATTTTGCAGGAAAAAGGTCTGGGATGCGGGCTTCAGGTCAGGCTGGCAGAGGGCGTGGCAGTAAATGAGAGGAGCAAGGCTGAGGATGCTGGGGTCCAAAAGGTGTGGTTTCTGCAGAATTTTAGCAGAAAATCCGCGAATGTAGAGCTTTTGAAGCCGTATCAGAATGTGGAAACAGGTGAAACGCTGTCTGGAAAGATTGAGATGCATTCATTTGAATGTATCGTGCTTAGCAGCTGTTAACAGATTTATAACAGCTTTTGTATGCAAAGCCGAAAACGGATTTTGATGGGTACCTGTCTCGAAGATGTTATGGGAATTTTGAGGGATAATGTAAAGATGAAAACGGCAAAAGGAGGGCAATTTGACCATGAACCCAAAGAAAGTCATTGTTGTTTATAAGAGCAGTACAGGATTTACGAAAAAATATGCCGAGATGGTTGCAGAGGAGCTGTCCTGTGCAATTGCGGACTACAGGACAGTGACAGCGGCTTTGCTGTCTGAATATGACACCGTTATTTTTGGAACACGCGCCCACGCCGGAATGATAGATGGGTATCGGAACGCAAAGAAAATGTTTGGGCAAAGCACTGCGGGGAGGCTGCTCCTGTTTGTGACCGGGGCGATGCCCAATGCGGAAACAGATGTGGTGGAGGGCTTCTGGCATCAAAACCTTACACCCGAGGAGCTGTCGGAAATTCCGCATTTTTATATGCAGGCGGGGCTGTGCTATGAGAAAATGTGCCTGACAGACAGGATGATGATGAAGGTGGCATCAGGGATGATGAAAAGGAAAAAGGATAAAAGTCCGCAGGATTTGGCGATGGAACAGGCGATAAAAGGCTCTTATGATATCTCGTCCAGACATTTTATAGAACCCTTGGTTTCGTATATACGCCAAATGCCGCAGTAGGAAAACAGCCCCCATGGGCACAGGGGGCATGTAGTCAATGTCTGTAACATTCGGGTCATCTTCAAAATCACCTGTTGGCTCAACGACATATATCCTCTCCTTACCTTCCCCCTCTGCCAGCTCCGCGCCCCAAATTGCCGCATCCAAAGTCCCTGCAAAGTAAACATATTGGGATTTTCTATCATCATTATAATTCTTTTTCTTTCCCATAACTATCAAGTCACCCATTTTCAAATCTGCCTTTGTTCCATGGAAAAAAGAACCCCGGCTAAATACTGTTTTTCACTCATCTGATTTTCTCCTTAATTAATTTTGTGTAAAAACAAATTATACTTTATTGAAATAATAGTGTTTTATTTTTAGTGTCTAAAACCGCCCCTCTGCCAATAGGAAAAATTGCGTGATTGGAGCCATGACCGAAATCATCACAATATGCCACAGGAATGCTATATTTTTTACCAAACCGCTCCAGTACTTCAAACAACAGTGGCGAAATATCATCTGAATAGTGTCCAAACAGCAAACCTGTTACTTGTTCCATCAACCGGCTTTGTCCAATACAAGTTAAGAACATGCTGGCATCCTGAACGGATTGAAATTGATCCAATTCTTCAATAAATAATATATAATTCCTGTCTGTCTGATATGGAAAAAATCTGTTTCCCAGAGTCAAAACAAAATTTAGTAAATATCCGCCAACAAGGCTTCCTTCGCAGCATCCCCCTGTTATGGTATACCAGTCACTATTACTGATATAATCTGTTACAGCGCCATCAATCAAATGCGAAACAAATTGTTTTCTGTCGTATTCGTTGATATTATCAAATAATCCCGGACTCTGCCCATAGTATGTCGTTATGCCGGTGTTAGCATATATAGCATTCAGTATAGATGTTCCATCACTATAACTCAAAAAAAGCTTGGGGGATTCTTTTATTCTATTATAATCAATATACGGAAGTAAATCTACACTTCCATAACCTCCACCAAAGAATACCAGCCTTACATTCTCGTCATATATCATCTCGTTCAAATCATCAACACGCTCTGCTACACTTGCAGTATATTGATATGTATCTTTATAAATATTTTTGCCGAATTTGACATGAAATCCTAATTTTTCAATGCCTTTTGCGTACTTTTCATAATCATTTTGATTTGCTACCCAACTTGGTGATATTATCCCAATGGTATCACCATGTTTTAACAAATTCATATACTTCTCCTTTCGCAACATTCGTGGCTTCAATCAAATCATTCCAAGACCTTTGTAGCCTGTTCTTCCAAAATGCGTTTGTATGATACAGCTATTCTTTGATATTATACTCACGACAGATGAAATCTGCCGTGAGTATCGCTTTATACTGAGCGGTCAGTCTTTTCGACCGCCAGTATAGCCATATTTTTCATAGGTTCTCCCCATTTTCCGAGATATCTTCCATCAATGGAAGAATAGGTTTCGTCGCCCGGGGCTAATACCGGAGCAGCCTGCATCAACCTTTCTGTAAAGGGAATCGCTGTATCCAGCAGTTGTTCATCCTGGGTTACATTACGGATTAAACAGAGAAAAATATCTGATCCATCTCCCATAGGGATTGTTTTTTTCACTTCCAGTTCAAAACTGACAGGGCTTTCTGCAATGGTTGGCACATCTAACACTTGTCCCCACTCTACAGTAGGCAGGCGCTTCATCTTGTCAGGTGTGGTTCTGCCACAGGTACAACCATAATAATCTGCCAAAGGCAGCAGCTGTTCAGATACGAGGTTCGCTGAAAAAACACCATTTTTGCGTATCAAATCCTTGGTCTGTTTTTCCTCACCTATGCAAGCCATTACCCCGAGTCCCTCCGAAGAATGATAATATCCAAACCAACAGAAAAGACCAAAATGGGGCTGCCCATCTTCCTGTTTTGTGCCATAAAGAAATAACGCCTGCGGACAGTAATCATTACCAATCTTAGTTTTTACCTTTGCCATCATGTACATCCTTTCCTTTTTTTAATGCTTGTTCCGCTTGCTCCAGGTTGGAAACAATACGGTCAAGATACTGTTCTAATTCCTTGATTTCTACCTTTTCAAAATCCTTAAAAAACAAGCCATTCATTTGCTGAGAGACTTGATCGTAACGTTTCTCCAATGCACGGGCTTTGGGCGTCAGGCTAATGATGCTTTGGCGCCGGTCAGAAGCTGAAATTTCCCGACAGATTAAGCCATTTTCTTCCATTCTGCAAAGCATTGCAGTAAGTGTATTTTTTGCCAATCCCGTCTTTTGGGCAAGTTCCACAATAGGAATGCCCTCGCTTTTCCATAACACATAAAGAATATGCCCTTGTGGTCCATTAAATTCATCCACACCACATGTCTGCAAAAGCCGATCAAAAACTCTCCCTTGAACCTGTTTAATATGAGAAATCAAAAAACCTGCTCGTGTTTCCAGTGATATCACACCTTTCCCTGCTCCACCGCTTCGCAAGGATAGAAGCGGCAGTTTTACTGTACAGCATAAAAAAGGACGTCTCCTTTTCATAATCTTAATAGTACTATATAGAACTTATTCTGTCAAGGCGCAAATTTTAATGCAGTAGGGGATAGGAAACAATTGTCTGAATGGAAAAATTTACGGAGAGGATAATCGAAGGCAGAATAAGAAAAGTGTACATGAGAGATTAAAAAATCCGCAAAGAAAACAACAGATTATCAGCAACAAGTGATTTGCAAGAAAGATAGCGGGAAGAAATAAGCGTCACATCTGCTTTCAGACAAAAATTAAGAAATGCATTCTGGTCAGAAATATTTATATCAACATATCGGATTTTATGTTATAATTACGAAAAATATCTGGTATTATTGATGGCTCGGGGATGCCAACAGAGGGTATAATGGCAGATGTTAATTTGCGTTGCTTGTGGCAATGGCTGTTTTGATATTTAATGGTTGTATCAAAACAAAGGAGGCACAGGTTATGTTAAACGAGAATATTAGAAATTTGCGGAAATCAAAAGGACTTACACAAGAAGAGCTGGCTATAAAGCTAAATGTAGTAAGGCAAACAATCTCCAAATGGGAAAAAGGATTATCAGTTCCTGATTCAAGTATGATTATCTCATTAGCAGAGGAATTAGATACATCTGTAAGCACTTTACTTGGAGAAACTGTACAGGAAGAATGTTTGAATGAAGAAAATATGAAGAGCATTTCTGAAAAGCTTGAAGTCATCAATCTTCAACTTGCTAAAAGAAGTTCGATCAGAATCCACACAGTCCGTTATTTGCTTATTTCATTATGCGCAATTATTGGAGTAATTTTTATTGCTTTTGCAGCTATGAATAGTGAGTATCTGACTTGGGATTTTAATGATCCAGAGTTAGCGATTGTAGGTACTTTTTTACATGGCTTTGAATTTTTATTTGTTAGGTTAGCACCATTCCTTTTTATGGGTTTAGTGATTGGAATTGCATTAACATATAAAAAACGATAAATTCACATTCTCCGCAGCATTGCAGCAGTCAATCCGGTTTGCGGTATTCCCGAAGCAGTACATATGTGGTTGGATATTCTCTAAGCCACCTATTCCAGCTATCCAACAGGCGCAGGGACTATTACGAAAGGAGAAGAATACCTTATGTCGCGTATACGCAAGGGCAAAATTACCGTTCTATTCTGGATATATCTTTTTATCGTACTGCGGATAACCGTGTTCCGCTCCACCTTTACGTTACAGCATCTCTGCCGGAATGGGAAAATCATTTTGACCTTATTTGACGGATATATTGACCTGATTCGGCACGGAAACTGGTTTTCCTTTACGTATCTGTTTTTTGGAAATATCATCTGGTTCGTGCCCTTTGGAATGTATCTGCAATACAGGGGGAAAACAAGGACATTGTGGCATGCAGCCATCTGTGGATTTTTGTTTTCCCTCCTTATAGAAACCATGCAGTATGTCTTTGGGACAGGCTTTTCTGAACTGGATGATTTGGCGCTCAACACGCTGGGGGCATGGATTGGGGCGGCTGTGGTTAAATTCCCAGCTCCCCGCACATTTTCCGCACCGTAATCCGATAAACTGCATAAAAGATGCCAGCCATCATAAACAATATCACAAGACAGACTCCAAGTCCCGAGAGCTCGCCCATCGTAAGCTGACCGTCATTTCCGAACATCAGCATCGCATATAACAGATACATCGCTGTCATCCCGACGATACAGGGCATCCGGAACACGGTGCCCGCCTGGCTTTTTACCTCATGCAGCAGAAAGGCAGGCGGAGCGCCCAGGCGGCGCAGGTCGTCAAAAACATAGCGGTTGTTCAGCGTGATGGTCATACAGCGGGTATAGCTGATAATCAGCGCCGCGAGCGTACAGATGATGGAGATAAACAGAAAACACATCAGGTACACGGCAAAGCTTTGCAGAAAGTCATTCTGGTCCAGGATTCGGATTTTGGGCATGTAAGCCCAGTAAAGGCGAAAGTCACTCGCATCAGGATTGTCAAAGCTGATCTGCGACATATCATCCGTATCGCCCCAGTAAATCTCACCCGCTTCCTCAGCTGCAATTTTTACCACACGGTCATAATAATAAGCAGATTCGCATTCTGGTCCGAAGCAGGAAAGCAGCGTGTGGAAAAAGTCCTGTGCAAAAGCATAGCTGTCTTTACCATTTATGTTGAAAAAAGCAATTGTGCCCAGCCAGTCCGGCGTCAGTCCGCGCGCGATTTCGGCATAATCGGCATCGTTCACCAGATAATAGCCCGGCGGGCCTGCAAGAAAATCATAGTGCGCGTATCCGGCAAATTTTGCAGGAATCGTCTCCCTCGTCACCATGTTGGTCAGAAACGTACTCGTGCTTGTGTAGTGATAAATGTCGGATTCGCTGGATGTCGAGACAATACGGTACTCACCGGGATGGATCAGAATCCGCTCCCCGGTCAGCGCATAAAACCCGGATTCTGACAAAACCTTTACGCCTTTCGCCAAATCAACATGTTCAACATGAAAGCGCCTTCCGTCCTCCTTGCGCACAATCGCATCCATCCCCAGAATCAGGTAAGGGGATTGTCTGAAATCCTTGATGGAAAGTCCATGTCCGTCTGCCAGCTTTTCGATTTCCTCCTTTTGTAAAGCCGTCTGATCCATGCGGTAATGATAACAGTAGTCAAACGGACGTTCATGGATATCGATCATCTGCCCAACACTTATCATCGGAATATAAAAGATGGCAAATGCGCTGCCTGCAATCAGCACGGTGCTGACAAGGAGGTTGTTGACCGTCTGCTTTCCCTGAAATTTCATCATGCTTCTGGAAATGATGTTTTTGTAGGGATGTTTTCTTTTCCACGCCCAGCCATGTACGACCGTGTGCAGCATGACCATGTACAGCCCCGCAAAGACAGGCGCATAGAAAATATTGATCAGTTCTGTCGGATAGGCGCTGAACAGATTCATATAAACAGCAGGCGCCTCATAGCCGCAGACCGCCCCGGCAAAAATCAGGAAAATCCCTACAGGACCGCACCATCTGCCAGGCTCCTTCACCGGTTCGTTTTTGTGTTCCTCGTGCACGACATCGATAATGTTCGTCCGCCGCAGATAGCGGTATGCCGTCAGGCAGGAAAAGGCAACCACAAGCGCGAAAAATGCTGCCGATAGAAACAGGCATCCAAAATCCAGCTGTAAGTCCATTTCCGTGCTGTCCACGATAAACAGCCGAAATCCGTTCCAAAGAAGGAACACAAACGGAAACCCCGCCGCGATGCCAAGCAGTGACGAACAGCTGCTTAAGATAAGCACTTCGCGGAACAGGCCGGGTGCAAGCCGCTTCCTTGAGGCGCCAAGCGCCATCAGTGTGCCAAGCTGTCTTGACTTCTTGCGGAAAAACAGGCCGGAGGCGTAAACCGTAAAGACCACGCAGCCAAAGAGCGCCAGTGCGAATATCATGGTCATTTGCTTGCGGCTGTCGCCGCCCTCCGGCAGGATGCGAAGCACTGTCGGTGAAAACATCATTGCCGCATAGGCAGTAATCAGCAGCAGTGACACAAAGTTACAGAATAGGTAAAGAAAGGACTGCTTCTGGTCCGCTTTCTGCAATTTCCGTTCCAACTGATTCATGGTCATCATGGTTCCTCTGTCCCCCCTTCGATGGTACTCATCTGTTTGATGGCAGCAAGCAGACGGTCCTGAAACAATCCCCTGCTTTCATTTCCGGCTGTATTTCGCGCCAGTGCATCGTAGACAGTGCCGTCCTTTAACAGGATGACGCGGTCACAGAATGAGGCGGCAAAGCTGTCATGCGTCACCATGAAGATTGTCGCTCCTAACTGCCGCCTGGCACTCTCAAATGCCTCGATGACCGTGCGGCTTGATTTGCTGTCGAGGTTGCCTGTCGGCTCGTCCGCGAGAATCATCAGAGGCTGGTTTATGAGACTCCGCGCCACCGCCGTCCGCTGCCGCTCCCCGCCGGATATCTCTGCGGGATATTTTCCCGCAATCTGTGCAATGCCAAACAGGGAGAGCAGCTCATCTGCAAGCCGCTCCGCCTCCGGCTCCACCTTGTCCCTGATGATGCGCGGCACCAGGATATTTTCCCGCACCGTCAGCCCGTCGAGCAGCATAAAATCCTGAAAGACAAAGCCAAGCTTTTCATTGCGCACTCTCGCGAGCGCGTCCTCATTCAGCCCCTTCAAGGTCTGTCCGCCGAGCGAGATGGTTCCCTCCTCAAACGGAATGTAGCAGGAAATACAGTTTAACAGCGTGCTCTTGCCAGAGCCTGACGGTCCCATCACAGCCACGAATTCCTGCCCCGCAACCGACAAGTCAATGCCCTTTAGGACACTGTAGGACTTGTTTCCGGAGCGGTATGATTTGTGTAGATTTTTGATAAATAACATAGAAAACCTCCTTGGATATTTTTCGAAATACAGTGTTATATTGAACAGACAGTTCTTCGGGTCGCCTGTGTTCATACACCGTTGCTGAAATAGAGCATAGCACAAAATCAATAAATATGGATTTTTCCATGTAATACTTGGCATCAGATTTGTCAAGTTTGGAGCAGGCGTGCAAAAGATGTAAAGTTATGCGGTTTTTTTGTAATAGACTGCAGTGCGCTGTCTATCATAATAGAACAAAAAGTGTTACAATGTATGAGAGATATACTGGTGGTCGAAAAGACTGACCGCCAGCATAAAGTTATGCACACAGCCGCAATCTGAAAAATCTGCCGCTTTGCGGCTGCGGTTGTCAGCAACAACACAGGAGGAACCAATGCTTCGGATAGGAATATGTGATGATTCCGCAGATGCAAGGGACGCACTGCGCATACAGCTTGAAAAAATATTAAATGAGGAAAAAGAGCAGATCGTGTATGAATTTTCGACCGGGGCGGGCGCAGTGCACTGGCTGCAAAACCATCCCGGCGAGATTGACCTCTTGTTCCTTGATGTGGAGATGGCAGGGACAAACGGCATGGCGGCGGCAGAGACAGTCCGTGGCTTTGACACGGAACTGATTATCGTTTTTGTGACCGGATATTCCGACTATGTCTTTGACGGCTACAAAGTCAATGCGCTGGATTACATCATCAAGCCCGCAAAAGCAGAGCGGCTCTTGGAAGTACTGCGGCGTGTGCGCACGCAGCTCGAAAAAAGGAAAGACGAAATGTATGTACTCAAAAATACAGACGGAATCTTCCGGATTCCCATTGCTGCAATCTGTTATTTTTACAGCGACAGGAGAAAAGTTGTCCTTGTTCTTCAGGAAAAGGAATATCCCTTTTACGCCAGGCTTGACGAAGTCGAACAGCAGCTTTCGGAAAACTTCGTGCGGATTCACCAGCGGTATCTGGTCAATCCAGGCCAGGTTGTGCAGATTGGAACAGATTCCGTGACAGTCGTCGCAGGCACCACCACAAGGACACTCCCTGTCAGCCGTGCGCTAAAAGAGGAAGCGCTGAAAAGGCTCGCAAGGGCGATGCTGTTATACTGACGGCAGATTACATCTGTCGTCAGTATACATTGGTTAAAAGATAGCGCAAGGGGAACCGTAATGAATAATTATTTTGGAATGACACTATTACTCACACTGGGCATGATTCCGGTGGTCGTTTTTTGCCGGGCGCTGTCCTGCCTGATTGAAATCAGGCGGGAATGGCAGCGGCGTTTTTTGCTTGCCATAGGCAGTTTTTTGCTGATTTATATGGTGATATTTACAGGGGATCCCGTGAACTTTACATGCGCAATCCTGTTTTTCCTATTCTGCATGTGGGCTGCGTGCAAGGGCACCGGGCTCAAACGCTTTACAGTTGGTCTCATGCTTGCGAGTACAATTTTAGCCCTGAATGGGCTGTTTGACAATTGTATTTCGTATTTCCTGCCTAATCATTATGGTAGATTGCATGATCTGCAATATCTTGCGTTTCGTCACGCTTCCACCCTATTTTTGTATCTGTGCATCCGCCACTATAGACCCGGACGTGACTTTGAACTTTCGCCGTCACTCTGGCGGCTGATTCTGATGCTGTGTTTCCCGCCGCTGGGAATTGTATTTTCGCTGACCGTGCTTGCCCCCTACGATATGGGAGGTGCAAGTATAGGCTTATCTACAGCCCTGTTTTTTGTGGCAGTATTTGCATTTGCAGGAATTATCCGGGCAGCATTTGTCCTCAACAGGCACCAGAAGCTTGAACAGGAAAATGTGCTGGCGGCGTACAGTCAGAAGTACTATGAGGCGATGGAACTACAGCAGTTTGAAATCCGCAGATTAAAGCATGACCTCGCCAACCATCTGCAAATGATACAATCCCTGCCTGCAGCAGAAAAAGACAGTTATATTCAGGAAATGATTGAGAATCCCGCATTCGAGAAAGTAATCGTATATTCCGGCGATGCCACAGTGAATGCAGTGCTGACCGCCAAGGAGGGCATGATGCGCCGGCAGGGTATTTCCTTCCACGCAAAAGTGGATATCCCCCATGAGTTACCCTATGAAAAGCCGGATATCTGTGCGCTGTTTGCCAATGCCCTCGATAATGCCGCAGAGGGCTGCCAAGCGCTGGACACTGGCAAAAGGCGGGTGGAACTGACTGCTCGCGCCGCAAAAGGAATCCTTGCACTGGAAGTCAGAAATCCTTTTGCAGAAAGGGAGCAGAAAAGCGCTGCACAGTTTTTTGGCAGCCTGCCGAAGAGCACGAAAGCAGATGCGGCAAACCATGGATTCGGGCTGCGCAGCATACAGACAATCGTAAAAAAGTATGGCGGGACAATGGAGCTTCGGCAGGACAATGGGTGGTTTTGCCTGTTTTGTTATATGCCGATTCCGTCTTCCCCCTGACGAAAAGCATTTTTCAAACACGTTTTAGAAGGAGAAAAACTTTATGGACAATGAAAAAGTATACGCGATGCCCTTCTCAAGGATATATCCGCTGCTGACAGCCAAGGCGGAAAAAAAGGGACGCACACAGGCAGAGGTAAATCAAATAATTACCTGGCTGACAGGATATGGTGTGGAACAGATTGAAGGCGCCGCCCAAAACGAAACTACGTATGGCGATTTTTTCCGAAATGCACCCGGGCTGAATCCGGACAGAAAGCTGATAAAGGGCGTTGTCTGCGGCGTGCGGGTCGAAGAGATTGAGGAACCGCTCATGCAGGAAATCCGGTATCTCGACAAACTCATTGACGAGCTTGCAAAGGGAAAGCCGATGGAAAAGATTCTGCGGTGTGCAAAATAAGATAATCTGCAAAACAGCACTTTTTGTCAAGAAGTCATTTGTCTGGTGCGTTATCCTTTTAGTATAATCACGCCAGCCGCAGCCGCGAAGCGGCATATTTCCTATCTGAAAAATTGTCATATAAGATTTTTCAGATTGTGGCTTGTGTGCATAACCTTATACTGGTGGTCAGTCTTTTCAACCGTCAGCATAATCGAAGTCATGGGAGGTAAATGCATGAATAGTGAAAATCCGATATTTCGTTCCCTTGCACTGATTGAGGAAAGGATTCAGGAGAAACTGACTGTGGAGAATCTTGCAGAAAGCATCCACTTATCCAGATTCCACTACCAGCGCATGTTTCGGGAGGCAGTGGGGGACAGTGTCATGCGCTATGTGACCAGGCGCAGGCTGACACTTGCCGCAGGGGAGCTTGCCTCGGATGAGGCAGCCACAGTACTTGAAATTGCACTGAAACACGGCTATGATACCCACGAGGGATTTACCCGCAGCTTTCGGGCTTACATGGGCATCAATCCGACAGCGTACCGGAAATATCACTGTATCGTATCCTCCCCCACAATGCAAAAGGAGAGATGTGCCATGATGTATTCAAAAACAACGGATGAAATGATTCGGGAACTGAACGCCCTGATTGTCCAGGCAAAAGAAACTGCTGACTACACAAGAAAAAATAAGACGAATGCATCCCCTGACGTGCAGGGATACGCGCCATACTGGCAAAACCTTGCAGACAGGACAGATGCCATGGCAGAGCGTCTGGGGGAAATGTTAAAACGCATTACGACCATTGCGGACCAGCCGGACGGGATTACCGCGCGTTTTATCATGATAAAGACAATTGAGGATGCCGCATTCTGGTTCCGTGTCATGTCATTTGAGACAGGGCTGACAGTCTCAAGGGCAGCACCCGCGCACCGGGCAATGTTCATGCCTGTCTGTGAACGGTATGACAGATTGTCAGAAAATGCCTGTATCAAGGCAGGCAAAATAGCGGAATTTTTCCACGAACTGTCTACGCTGATTTTCCAGGACATGCGCAAAAATGCAGAGGAGCTTATCGGAAAAACCGTGGAAAAAGGAAGGGCTGCGGCAGAAACGCTGACCGCCGATTCAAAGTTCCCATTTGCCTATATCGCAGAAGAAATCAGCAAAGTCATGAATGAACTTTCCGCCCTGCCGCTCGAGGAGATAACCATATGCCGACTGGAGGACTATCTCTTCCGCCTCAACATAGCCGCCTTTGCCGCTGATGCGGACATACTGCGCAGCCCGGCGCACAAGGCGCTGCTTGAAGGGATTTCGGAAACCAGAGAACAGCTTGGTGCGGCAATTGAATTTTTCAGAAACCTGTCATGCGACATGCTTCAAGAACCAGACAGAAACGCATCCAGCCATTTGTGCCCACAGGGAAGTATGCTGCTGTTTTATTTGAAGGGCGAAATTCAGAAACTGGGAAATACACATCTTAGCGGGCAGCAGCAGGATGCATTTGAGACAATCTGCGAAAAGCTCAGCGCTGTAATCCGGCTCGCAGGCAGTCCGTCAGGAGAATCGGACGCCGCCAGAATCAAAGAGGGCATCCGCGAAGTATCTGACGCGATAATTGCCGAGTGCAGGACACTCGGGGAATGCGGGGAACCCATGAAATACATTGCAGACGCGATAGGACAGATGGGGTAGTTGATTAAAATTAGGGAATATGTGGAAAACTAAATAATTGTGTGTTTTCATTCAGAATGTACTATGTTATAATAAATTTGTGTTGGTTATGACATAGTATATTCTGTTTTTATTTTGGTATTGATATAAAATTGAGGGAGCAAAACCAAATCCGAAACAATAACAAAGAATACGCAATGTTTGGAAAGTGTTATACATTATATTCAAGTAATTATAATCAAATTATAGATATATATAATTAATTTATTGAAGACTTTGCGTGTCTGTGATATAATTTTAAACGTATTATTGTGAGTTTGGGCTATATTTGCAATATGCATGTAATATTATACCGACGGTCGGAAAGACTGGCCGCTCAGTATAGAGTTATGCACACAGCCACAATCTGAAAAATCTTATATGACAACTTTTCAGATAAGAAATATGCCGCTTCGCGGCTGCCGTGCGTATAAATTATGTAGTTTGAATCCAAAGAGCAAGTGAGGAATTGCATGATGAAGGTAAGTTATAATAAATTATGGAAACTGCTAATAGACAGGGATATGAAGAAGATGGAGTTGCTGGAGGCAGTAGAGATGAGTCCGAATACGCTGGCAAAGCTGGGAAGAAATGAAGATGTTTCTATGGATGTCCTTAGACGCATCTGCGGATATTTCCAGTGTGATATTGGTGATATTATGGAAATGGTTCCAGAGAAAGATGGGGAATAGTTGATTGAATAGAAATAAATATAGTGCAGGAGCTGTGAAGTTTGCTTTGTGGTTTATGGAATTCCGAAAGGCAGTGTGGCTTCTGGAACAGGGCAAATCATTTGACGAAATAAAGGAACTTAGCATTACAGAGAATATATTTGGGGCATCAACACCAGCAAGGGCGGCTATGATTCAATCCACTATAACTGCGAGGATAAAGAATCTAGATTCAAGCTTTTATCCGCTTTTTTTGGATAGCGATGTAGCAACGCAGAAATTATATTCACTAACAGGAAGCTTTGCTCATGATACCTTATTTTTTGATTTTATGTATGAAGTTGTCAGGGAGAAAATGATTATTGGAACGAGCGTGCTTGCAGATGCAGATATCCGTATATTTTTTAAGAATAAGCAGGCACAAGATGAAGTCGTAGCAAAGTGGACAGACCAGACGCTGCAGAGATTAGGAAGGAGCTACAAGACACAGCTTTACGAGGCGGGTATCCTGGATGAAAGGACAAGAGCGGCGGAACGCAAAATATTAAAGCCGATTCTTGATCCGGTATTGAAACATTGGTTAGAAGATTATGGATATGGACAGGTATCCAAAGCATTGGAGGGGGTCAGATAATGGCTGATTTAAACGGACGTCTGGATAAAATGGAGGATGCAATCCGTAAGCCTTCATTCAGGCAAAGCAGTGGTCGGGCAAATGAAGTGAATTATTGGATATTCGATTATCCACCAGATAAAGAATTAGAAGTTCGTGAGCGGATTAAGTATATGCAGAATAGAAATGCCAGGGGTGGAGAGGAATTTGAACTGAAGGTATTTGACTTGTACGATATCATCATCGATTTCCTCGATAAAAATAATTTCCTGGAGGAGTGTTATAAATTCGAAAAGAAAAAGGGCTTAGAGCGCATTGGCAAGGCAGTCAGCAATTCCATGAAGATAAATGATGATGATAGTTACATTGTACGGCATATCAAGGACAATACACCGGAAAATGCCATCGTTTTTCTGACAGGAGTTGGAAAATGCTTTCCTATTTTACGTTCCCATAAGGTGCTCAATAATTTGCATCAGGCATTTGTGTGCGTTCCGGTAGTGATGTTTTTTCCGGGAATATATAATGAGCAGGAATTGATACTGTTTGGCGAGATAAAAGACGATAATTATTACAGAGCGTTTAAGTTGGTTTGATCGCAGAACGGCACAGAAGATGGATGGAAACACAGACGCGTTTCTGAATGAAGGGAGGATTCATAATGCAGATAAAGGAAATGTTTGCGAAACCGATAGACCGGGAAATCCAGGGAGTTATTATTGTCGGTCAGGGTGAGGAAACAAATGTTTCACAGGAACTTGAGGAGTATGTGGTTACCAGAGAATTGCAAAAACATTTTGCAGATTTTTTTGAAGCATATAAGAAGGGTATTATAGGAAATACAAGTGAAATTGGCGTATGGATATCAGGATTTTTTGGCAGTGGTAAATCCCATTTTTTGAAGATTTTGTCATATATTCTCGACAATAAGGAAATTGACGGAAAGAAGGCATTTGATTTTTTTGAAAAGGATTGCAAGATATCTGATGCAATGGTTCTGGCAGATATGAGGCTGGCGGCGGAAACGCCAACGGATGTGGTGCTTTTTAACATTGATTCGAAAAGCGATAGCAGCAGTAAGCAGAATAAGGATGCGATTGTCAATGTTTTCTTAAAAGTATTTAATGAGATGCGTGGATTGTGTGGAAGTTTACCGCATCTTGCAGATTTGGAAAATCAGCTTATGGACATGGATCAGTACGAGACATTCAGGGAAGCGTTTGCAGATGAGTATGGTTCCCAGTGGGAAGATTCGCGCCACAAGTTTGATTTTATTCAGGACGATGTCGTTGAGGCGCTTGTAAAAATTGGTTTTATGAGCGAAGCGGCTGCAAGAAACTGGTGTGAGAAGGCAACGGAAGACTACCGTATCAGTATTGAGGATTTTGCAAAGCGTGTGAAGGCGTACATAAACCAGAAAGGCAATAATCATCATGTTGTATTCATGGTGGATGAGGTGGGTCAGTATATTGGCGATGATTCTAACCTGATGTTAAATCTACAGACGGTAAGGGAGGAACTTTCCAAAGAGTGTAAAGGCAAAGCATGGGTTATCGTAACGAGCCAGCAGGACGTTGATTCTATAATGAAAGTAAAGGGCAATGATTTCTCTAAGATTCAGGGGCGATTTGCAACGAGACTTGCGCTCTCTTCTGCAAATGTGGATGAGGTGATTAAAAAGAGGATATTAGAGAAAAATGAAACCGGCGCACAGACGCTTAGGCTGCTCTATGAGCAAAAGGTGACAGTTATCAAGAACCTGATTGTTTTCAATGATGGAGTCGAAAAGAAACTCTATGCAGATGAGAATGATTTTTCATTGTGTTATCCATTTGTACCATATCAGTTCAATCTGCTTGCGAGTGTCCTGACTTCTATTCGCACGCATGGAGCTTCCGGCAAGCATTTGTCTGAGGGAGAACGCTCTATGCTTGCGCTGTTTAAGGAGTCGGCTGTTAAAATAATGAACGAGTCGGAGGGAGCGATTGTACCGTTTCATCGGTTTTATGATGCGTTAGAGAATTTTCTTGATCATAGCCATAGAGGTGTTATTATCCGTGCTTATGACAATAGCAGGATTAATCCGGAGAAAAAAACGTCGGATGTATTTGCGATTAATGTGCTGAAAACACTTTTTATGGTAAAGTACATCCTTGAGATTGAGGCGAATGTAGATAATATTACAAGCCTTATGATTCGTGGTATTGATGATGACCGTATCGTTTTGAAGGATGAGGTTGAAGCAGCGTTAAAAACGCTTCAGCAGCAAATGCTTGTACAAAAAAATGGCAGCATTTATGTGTTCCTGACAGACGAAGAACAGGAAATTAACCGTGAAATTGACAGCCAGAATGTGGAGATGGCAGAGGTTATCAATAAAGTATCAGAAATGATTTTTGAGGATATTTTTGCTGATAAGAGGTATCGTTATCCTGCGCCGGCGGGTAATGCGGCATTTAATGGACGATATACATTTCCGTTTAATCAGGCAGTAGATGACAGACCATATAAATCAAATCAGAATTATGATGTTGGGCTGCACATATTGACACCGTGGTATGAGGGTGGCAATGACGATGCAACGCTCCGTATGATGTCAGGAACGGGAAGAGAGGTACTGGTGCTATTGCCAAATGATTCCGCGTTTCTGGATGAGTTGATGATTTACCTGAAAATCGAAAAGTTTCTGCGGCTGAATACATCATCACAATTGACAAAGTATGAGACAATCAAAGAAGCAAAACGTGTGGAGATGCGGGAACGCAATGCGAACGCAAAGCTATATCTGACGGAGGGATTAAAGGAAGCAGCCATCTATGTAAACGGTGATGTGGCTCATTTGTCCGCAAAGGAAGTGAGCGGACGCATGAATGAAGCAATCGGACGCCTCGTGCAGACAGTTTATCATAAGCTGTCATATATAGATGTGGCGATGGATGAAATGACTGTCCGCAAGATGCTTAGGACAAGCAATCAGGTTAGCCTAAACCTTGCCGAAGGGACAGAGCCTAATGCCCATGCTCTTGATGATGTGCAAAATTTTATCAAGGGCAATACAGACATTCATATCAAGACTTCCATGAAAACGATAAAAGACCGTTTTATGAGTGCGCCTTATGGTTTTGTTGAGGATGATATCTATTGGCTGATAGCAAGACTGTTTCGGCGCGGCGACCTGACTTTTACTGTCAATGGAACGGTCGTGACATTGATGAATAAATCCGGGGATGAGCTTGCAGATTATATTACCAAGAAGCAGTATGCAGATAAGCTGTTGATGGAAGCAAGAACCCATGTAACCGAAAAGGATAAAAAGGCAGTGCAGAAGGTTATAAAGGAATTGTTTGGGACTTCTCTGGTATCGGAAGATGAGGATACCGGTATGCAAAATTTCCAGAACTATTCACAGAAACGCATTGATGAAATGGAAACGCTGCAAATCAATTATCAGCATTATGCATATCCGGGCAGGAAAGTGATAGAGGAAGGAAAGAAACTACTGCGCGCCGTGGTACAGCTTTCTGAATCAAAGGAATTTTATGAGTATGTTTCAAAGCATCAGGATGATTTTATGGACTACGCCGAGGACTATGAACCTGTTAAAACATTCTTTGGCGGGGAACAGCAACAGATTTTTATGAGAGCATTGGACATGCTTGAAATCTATGATGACAGTAAGACGTATATTGTAGATGAAGAACTTGAAAATGTTGTCGCCCGAATGAGGACAATTGTGAGGATGGATAAGCCGTACAGGGATATTCCGCAGCTCCCTGAACTTCGGAGTAGATTTATGGACGCCTACACAAAAATTCTGGAAGCGGCATCTGCTCCGGTCATGCAGTCAATTGAAGCGGCAAAAGGCAGGGTAGTGGAAGTTGTTGATGCGAAGGCGTATGTATCAGAAAAGAAACCGAAATATATTGAACTTTTTATGGAAATCAGCAATGGCGCTGAAAGGTGCAACAATGTTTCCGTTCTCAGAAGCTATGCAGATAAAGCGGAAGCGTTGAAAATCCGTTTATTAAATGAAATGGATGCGATAGATGCGGATATTGTAAAGAAAAAGGCGCAGGAGCAAGAGAAAAAGAAGAAACAGGACGGCGAAGCTGTCGATATGACAATAAAAGTGCCGGTTAAGAAAACCAAGAATGTTACCATTAAGAATGTTACCCATACTTTGTCATGGCGCATAGAGAGCGCGGAGGATGTTGAGAAGTGTGTGAATCAGTTAAAAAAATCACTGTTAAAAGAACTGGATGGAAATGACATTGTAAATGTGGAGTTTTGATTATAAAATAATGAACAATTTGTTTAACGTATTTTTAGACAGGATATTTGGCAAAAATAAAGGTAATAACAATAAAAATGGAGAGAAATGAAATGATTATTAAAAGTATAGCTCTTAAAAACTATAGATGCTTTGAAGATATCGAAATGACTTTTCATGAAAAACTAACAGTAATTGTTGGAGATAACGGTTCTGGAAAAACGTCTATTCTTGAAGGGCTGGCTGTCTCTTTGGGAACAATGTTTACCGGATTGGACGGTCTGGGAGGTATCAGTATTCATAAAACCGATGCCAGACTAAAAACATATATGATGGGAGAGTCTGAAGATGTTCAGCCACAGTATCCTGTAGAGATAACAGCTGTGGGTGATATGGATGGACAAACGATTATATGGAAGCGTGCTTTATTGGGGGAAAATGGAAAGACGATTGTAAAAGACGCAAAGGATATGATTGATATTGCAAAGTGTTACCAAAAGCGTCTGCGGGAGGGGGATTCTACGCTGGTTCTTCCAATCATTGCGTATTATAGTACCAGACGTTTGTGGGATTATCATAGAGAGAAAAAAATGGATACATTTAAGGATAATACAAAAACAAATGGTTACATTGACAGTCTGGATGGAACCGCTAACATTAAACTGATGATGAACTGGTTTAAAAAGAAAACTCTCCAAAGAATGCAGAAAAAATCAGAAGGATTGCGGGAGCTTATGGAACTATTGGTTGTATATAGGGCAATGGCAAAATGTTGTGAGTGTATTTCAGGATATAAGGGTGTTACATTTGACTATAATCTGGATACCAATGAAATTGAGTACCTCTATATCGATGAGGACAACCATCAAATGAGTATTCCGTTGTCACAGATGAGTGACGGATATAAAAGTACAGTTAGTTTGATTGCAGACATTGCTTATCGGATGGCTGTCTTAAATCCACAATTAGGAATGAATGTGATCGAACAAACAGACGGGGTAATTCTAATTGACGAGGTGGATTTACATTTGCACCCCGCATGGCAGCATCGGATTCTGGGAGATTTGCAGGAGATTTTTCCAAGAGTGCAGTTTATTGTCACAACCCATGCACCAGCCGTCATCAGCAGTGCAAAAAGCGAGAACCTTGTGATATTGAAGAATTATGAAGTGATCGATGCAAATGTAGAAATTTATGGAAATGATGCAAATTCTATTTTGAAGGATATTATGGGGGTATCCGAACGCAATCCTGTTATTGCAGATCTCTTTAATCAGTTCGATTCGCTGCTGAATGACAGGAAATATGATGATGCGGAAAAGATATTGGACGAAATTGATGGAAAGAGAGATTATCACGATAAGGAGGTCGCTGCTGACAGGGTAAAGTTAAAACTGGAAAGAATCCGGGGAGGGCAGAAATGATTAAAATAAAAAAAGGAACTGAACCAGAAGGTTTGAAAGAACTAAGGGAAGATTCTATGTTAAGTGAACTTTCGCCCAAAGAGATGTTTGCGGAGTTGAAGAATCCATTGAAAGCACAGGTAATTGAGAGTCTGCGGCATGAGCAGGGACAGCTTTGCGTGTATTGTATGAGTAAAATCCCAAGGGAGGATAAAGATCCGGGTATAGCGGGAACGACCATAGAGCATTTTATTCCTATTGATTCATTGGATAGGGGAAATGCAGAACTGGCCTTGGATTACAATAATTTGTTTGCAGTCTGCCACGGCAATGTAAAAAAGCGTACAAAAGGTGTTCGCAGAATCAGAACAAAGGACGATCTGACCTGTGATAAGCATCGTGGAAGCACTAAGTTTCGGAAAATAAATCCATGTAAAAAAGAAACTTTGCAAACGATTTTTTATACTTTAGATGGTAGAATAGATGCATCGGATGCGGATGTGCGGTTTGACTTAGTGAACACATTGAATCTAAACTGTGCATCTGCCCCCTTGATTACAGAGCGGAAGGCTGCTTTAGATGCATTAATTAATGAGATTGGAAAAGTTGAAGAAGAGTATATACATAGCTATTGTACAGAAATGTTGAATGCATTTATGAATGAAAAAGATTCTAAAACGCCTTATGCAGGTATTTTGATTTGGTATTTGCAAACAATGACAGCAGCATTGGCGTAAAATTGAATTAGCATCGAGGAGTGAAAGTATGAACAAAAGTGCTATCAGGAACTTCGCAATCTGGGCGAGAAACAAGTTGATTGCAGATATACAGTATAGGGCAGGGCTTATGGGGATAACAGCCGATGGGATACATCCTGCATTGCCACAGTCTACGAAAGAAACGGAGTTTTATGATATTGGAACTGCGGAGCCTTATGTGATTATGGGAGAGGCAATTAAACAGCGCAGAAGTCTTGTGGACGTTATCAACCAGAAAACAAATGAGACAAATTATCAGACTGCCTATAAGTACATTATGGAAAGTGTGGCATACACCTGGTTTAACCGCCTGATTGCGATTCGTTTTATGGAGATTAACGACTATCTTCCGTATCATATTCGTGTTTTGTCTTCTGAAAGCGGCAAGATGGAGCCGGATCTTGTGACGACTCCTTTTGATGCGGATTTGACATTTACAGATAAAGAGAAACAGGATGTGGTGCGATTAAAGAACGAAAATCATCTGGATGAATGTTTCCGGCTGTTATTCATTAAACAATGTAACGCGTTAAATGAGATACTTCCAACGCTTTTTGAAAAGACGGCAGATTATACGGAGCTTTTGCTGAATATTTCTGTGATTGATAAGGAGGGCGTTGTCTATCATCTGATTCATGATATTTCGGAGGATGATTTTAATATTGAAAAAGGCGGACAGGTGGAGATTATCGGCTGGCTGTATCAGTATTACAATACGGAGCCTAAGAATGAAGCTTTTGCCAAGAACGGTAAGATTACGAAAGAAGAGATTCCTGCGGTGACACAGCTTTTTACGCCGGACTGGATTGTGCGCTATATGGTGGAGAATAGTCTCGGGCGTCTGTGGGTGGAGGGGCATCCAAATGATTTGCTGAAATCCAAATGGAAATACTATCTGGACGAAGCGGAGCAGGAGCTGGAGGTGCAGGAGAAGCTTGACGAGATACATAAAGAGTATGCGAAGCTGAATCCGGAGGATATTCATTTTATCGATCCATGTATGGGCAGCGGACATATCCTTGTCTATGCCTTTGACGTGTTGATGCAGATATATGAATCTGTCGGGTATTCCCAGAGAGATGCTGCGAGGAGTATCTTGGAAAATAATCTCTACGGTTTAGATATTGACGATCGGGCGTATCAGATGGCGTATTTTGCGGTGATGATGAAGGCGAGACAGTATAATAGGCGGATTCTATCTGCTGAAACCGTTTGTCATGTGTATTCCATACAGGAGAGCAATCATATCAATAGAAACCAGCTCGCATATTTTGGTGTGGGTTTCAGTGATATGGAGAGAAATGATGTGTTGAATCAGATCGGAGGTTTGCTTGACACATTCAAGGATGCGAAAGAGTATGGTTCTATTTTGCATGTTGAGGATTATGATTGGGAGTTGTTGAGACGATTTGTAGATAATGTTGATGCTGATGGGCAGATGACGTTTGACACGGTGGGATTGGAGCAGACGAAGGAAAAACTGCGGATGTTGATTGACATTGGCGAGGTGATGGCGAGGAAGTATGAGGTGGTTGTGACGAATCCGCCGTATATGGGGATTTCAAATGGGAATGCAAAGTTAAATGAATTTGTGAAAAAGAATTATCCAGATAGCAAGAGTGATTTATTTGCGGTATTTATTGAGCGTTGTGGAGAGATGGTTAAGAAAAATGGGTATCAGGCAATGATTACGCAACATGCGTGGATGTTTTTGTCCAGCTATGAAAAGTTGCGCGCAAAGTTGCAAATGGTAGATACAGTGAATATGGCACATTTGGGGGCAAGGGCATTTGAAGAAATTGGTGGGGAAGTGGTGCAAACTGCCAGTTTTGTAATGAGAAAAAGTCATCTGGAATGGTATAAAGGCACTTACTGTAGGTTGATTGAACCAACAACGCAGATAGGAAAAGAAGAGATGTTCCTTGCGGGAGAGAACCGCTATACGGCAGTGCAGAATAATTTTACAAAAATTCCAGGCAGTCCAGTCGCTTATTGGGTGAGCAATAAAGTTTTGCAAATTTATTTAAATAATCAGATTCTTGGAGAAATAGCAGATGTGAGACATGGTCTTTCAACAGGGAAAAACGAAATTTTTGTTAGGTTATGGACAGAAATTAACTGGAAAAAGGTAAATAAATCTATAAGAAAAAGGGAGCAGCTTTCAGAATGTTCTGCAAAATGGTATCCGTATAATAAAGGTGGGGAATATAGAAAATGGTATGGCAATGCGAATTATGTGTTATGGTATAATATTGTTGGACAATCAAAAATGGCAGGCTTTTCAGGACATAGACATGATGGGAAAGAACGTTACTTTCAAGAAGGCATAACATGGTCCTTTATTAGTTCCGGTAAATTTGGAGTAAGATATACACCGACAGGATTTGTATTTGATGTAGCTGGATCATCTATGTTTTTTGATACAGAAATTGTGAAATATGTAACAGGTTTACTATGTTCAAAATTAGGATCATTTTTTATGAGCATCCAAAATCCTACTCTTAATTTTCAAGTAGGAAATCTAAAAAATGTTCCAGTTGTTTTTGATAAGAAAATAGAGATAGAAAGACTTTCCAATAGTTGTATCGGATTGTCTAAGACTGATTGGGACTCCTTTGAAAACTCATGGGATTTTTTACAACATCCGCTTATTCGTTACTCATCATTTTCTATGGAAAAAATGAGAGAAGATGATAAAAAGTATTTTAAAGATATGAATTGTATTGAAGATGCTTTTACAAATTGGCAAAATGAGTGTTTTCTTCGTTTTAATCAAATAAAAGCAAATGAGGAAGAACTGAATCGTATTTTCATTGACATATATGGTTTGCAGGATGAGCTAACGCCGGAAGTGGAGGATAAAGATATAACAGTTTGCAAGGCAGATTTACAGAGAGATATCAAGAGTTTAATTTCTTATGCGGTTGGCTGCATGTTTGGTCGTTATTCCCTTGATGTAGAGGGACTTGCTTACGCTGGTGGTGACTGGGATGATAATAAATACAGTACATTTATTCCCGACAAGGACAATATCATTCCTATTACAGATGAGGAATATTTTGAGGACGATATTTTTGGCTTGTTTTGTAGTTGGCTAAAAAAAGTGTATGGAAAAGATACACTGGAACAGAACTTGGATTTTATAGCTTCTGCACTTAGCAATAAAGGCAGCACATCCAGAGAAATCATTCGTAATTATTTTGTAAATGATTTCTTTAAAGACCATTGTACAACTTATTCAGTGATAGGTTCGGGTAAGCGCCCTATATACTGGCTCTTCGACAGCGGCAAACAGAACGGATTTAAGGCACTGATTTATCTGCATCGGTATAATGCAGATACCATCGGAAATCTGCGTGTTGATTACTTACATCGTATGCAAAGAATTTATGAGTCGGAAATAAAACGTATGCAGGATATGATAGACCACAGCACAAATAGCCGGGAGGTAGGGACAGCAACAAAGCGAAGGGAAAAATTGCAGAAACAGCTAAAAGAGTGTCGTGATTATGATGAAAAGATCGGACACTTAGCATTATCTCGGATAGAACTTGATTTGGATGATGGTGTTAAGGCAAATTATAGAAAAGTACAAACGGCGAGAGATGGCAGATTTTATGAAGTGCTTGCAGATTCCAAAAGCATTATGGCAAAAGAAAAATAAAATGGGGAGGAATGTAATGGAAAATGCTTTGTTAAAAGATTACACAAAAGAAGAAACAGAATTTGCAATATTCTGTATTGAAAACGTGGCGTTATACTTGAAAGTTGACGCTGCGGTTGTGTATGATGCATTTACGAAAGACAGTGATATTTTAGATGGGTATATTATCCCCTGTTATGATGTGTTACACACACAGGGGAAGGAATATATTGTGAATGATTTGATTGACCTGATGCGTGAAAAGGGAGTTGTATTATGATTGTATTTCACGGTTCCGATAGAGAAATAGTGAAGCCGGATATTTTGCATTCAAGGAAAGAAGTTGATTTTGGAGCTGGTTTCTATACGACACCGCTTGAGGAACAGGCAAAGAACTGGTGCAGGAAGTTTATCCGGAAGGGGAAACAGGGTATTGTTTCCGTGTATCATGTTGATGAAACAGTATTTGAGAAATGTCATATCAGAAAATTTGAGGTATATTCAGAGGAATGGCTGGATTTTATTTCACAGTGCCGTATGGGACGGGATTCATCTGATTATGATATTGTATCTGGCGGAGTTGCGAATGACCGTGTATTTGATACAATAGAGCTATATTTTGAAAATTTGATCAGCCGTTCAGAGGCAATCGGCAGACTGGCAATGGAAAAACCAAATCTGCAAATCTGTTTTCGCAGACAGGAGATTATGGACAATTATTTGAAATTTGAGAGGAGTTATCGTGTATGAAGGCGAGCGCAACCTTACTGCAAATGAAATACGGACGAGTCATTATGAAGTTTGCTGAACTTGCGGGCATAACCGTGAAGGAAGCAATGGGATTTTTCTATTGTTCTACGGAACGTGAACTGATTCGTGACGGTGTATCAGACCTTCATTGTATGAGCGATGACTATTTGGCAAAAGATTTATTAGAAGAGTATCAAGAGAAAAATGCATAAAAATAATACAAAGCGGATGGGCGCTTATGGGTTATTTGATTTCAGATCAATATAAGGTGTGGGGAAAATGAAAGTAATAATCGTTTCAATCAGTTAAAATCAAATGAGTCCAGCTAAAAATAGTATGTGGAAAAGATACACTGGAACAGAACCTTGATTTTATAGCTTCTGCACTTAGGAACTATTCAAAAATAACTTGTACATCTTGACTTGTCTATTTCTCCGATTGCACATATCAAAAAGCCTCGCCGTAGCCCGCTACGCCTGCGTTTTTTGATATGCACCCTCGAAGAAATATCCTGTGCAAGCTGCACATGTTATTTCTGAACAGTTCCTTGGCATTATCTCGGATAGGACTTGATTTGGATGATGGTGTCAAGGTAAACTACAGAAAAATCCAGACTGCTAATGATGGGAGATTCTATGAAGTACTTGCTGACTCTAAGATAATAATGGCAAAAGAAAAATAATTATAGCTAAAGTTTTAATTATGGAGGTTACAAATGAAGCTTGTAAAAATGATTATAAACAATTATAGACAATTTGAAAAGGCTGTGTTGGATTTTGATGATGATGTAACAATTTTAGCAGGAGCAAATAATAGTGGAAAGACATCATTGATAACATTGATTAGAAATATGATGTCAAAAGAGCAGGTGACATATAGCGAATCAGACATTCCGGCTAAGAATATGAGAGTATGGATTGATAAGGTATATCCTCTGTTTAAGAATTTTTTTACGAATGATAATGGGATAGATGCAATAGAAACGGAATTGCTCGATAAAATTCTGCCGGAATCTGATAAAGACGAGAAGCTTGTAATCAAAACAACAGAAGTCTATATTCAGGTAGTTTATAATGTTTTAGAGGATGACATTAAACTTTTTGCAGATTATATCATGGATTTGGATGAAAAAGAACACTCGTTTTATTTTGTTTATGCATATGAAATCAATAGGCATTTATTCGGAAAGAAGCTTACAGAAAATTTTGACAAAATTAAACAAAGATTTTTGGATTTGGATGATCCGAATAAAGAAGTAAAGCTACGATATTTACAGGAATTATTGGTTAGAATTTATTTAAATTCGATAAAGCCGGTTTGCTATTTTTGTGATAAAAAATATGAGAACAAGTGCCCTATGAATGATGTAAGTGAATTTAGAAATTTATTTAATTTTACATATATTAAGGCAAGTAGACCGCTGGATGATGATGACTCTGACCATTCGCGTATGTTGAGTAAACAGATGATAAAAATGGTCAAGCTGGATGAAGGGTGGAATGGATTGATTCAATCATTGCCAGATGAGCTGTTAAAGCCTATTCAAGGGCGAGGAATAGATAAGAGAGTGAGGGAGGCATCCTTAAATTCGCTTAAAGACACAATTACAGCATTAGAACGTACAAATGGTGGACAAACAGGTGAATTAATGCTTGACATGAGTGTTACAGAAGATGATATAAGCGAATTATTACAACGAATCACCACTGCTACCTATTATGTGGATGGTTACTACTTGGGAGAAGCATCACAGGGATTAGGTTATAGTAACATGATATATATGCATCTTCAATTAAAAGAATATGAGAAAAGTATGAACCCTTTCAAAGTAAATGTCTTTTTTATTGAGGAACCTGAGTCTCATATGCATCCACAAATGCAGCAGGTTTTTATAAAGTATCTTTTGAATTATTATAGGGAAAAGAATTTGCAAGGTGTAGTAACAACACATTCAAATGAAATGGTTAGAGTTGCAGGGATTTCCCATTTAAGAGTAATTCGCAAAGTGGGGAAGTTTAGAAGCTGTTTATATAAC
>ERZ778504.806-NODE-806-length-28623-cov-13.551316_pt1 | contig 28623 bp, 20 predicted proteins | sample MGYA00510046_ERZ778504 | MGnify/ENA primary metagenome ERZ778504 (study PRJEB29527, sample SAMN07138964) | mouse gut metagenome | material: feces | host: mouse | place: China:Nanjing | collected 2016-01-25 ...
TGCGAAAGTGGGAGAGTAGGTAACCGCCCCCTTCACGACAGAGCCTGATGATACATAATCATCGGACTCTGTCTTTTTTTGTATACCCGCTCTCATCCTACTGCTCTGTTGTTTCACATGATGTGGCATACGTTGTCCTTGTTGCCTTCGGAATGACTAACTGTCGGGTGTTGCACGTACTCGGCGTCCTCTGACAATACGAGTTTGTTTATTATTAAACAGTCTCTAAGAATAATGCGCAGCAGCCAATACGGAATCTGGCTACTGCGCATTATACTATCTGATGTATTATCGGAGGGTTAGTGGAGGCTGTCCACCTCTTTGAGCCACGCGGCAGAAGAGGCATCTGACGGCATGCGCCAGTCTCCGCGGGGTGACAGGCATACGCTTCCTATCTTTGGTCCGTCAGGCAGGCAGGACCTTTTGAATTGTTGTGTGAAGAATCTGCGATAGAAGGTGCGTAGCCATTTTCGGATTGTATCTGTGTCATATACTCCATGGAATGTATGCTTGGCAAGATAATATATCCGTCGGGGAGTAAATCCGTATCGGAGGGTATAATATAGGTAGAAGTCGTGTAGTTCGTAGGGCCCCACTAAATCTTCAGTCTTTTGTTTGATATTCCCCGTTCCATCAGCCGGTATAAGCTCCGGACTTATGGGGGTATCTACGATATCGAGCAAAATTTGCCGTTCGTGTGTGTCTTCAGAAGTAGCGGCACACCATTTTACCAGATGTCTTACAAGCGTTTTCGGGACGCTTGCATTGACACCATACATTGACATATGGTCACCATTGTATGTGGCCCATCCCAATGCGAGTTCTGATAGGTCACCTGTGCCGAGTACCATGCCTCCGACTTGGTTGGCTATGTCCATCAGTAGCTGGGTACGTTCGCGGGCCTGTGAGTTTTCATATGTCACATCATGCACGTTTATGTCATGTCCGATATCTGCGAAGTGTTGCTTGACAGCAGCTGTAATAGATATTTCACGCGAGGTGACTTTCAGCGATTTCATCAGTTCGACAGCATTGTCATGTGTACGGTCGGTTGTGCCGAAACCTGGCATTGTCACACCTATGATTCCATTGCGGTCTAATCCGAGCACATCGAATGTGCGCACTGCCACAAGAAGAGCAAGCGTTGAATCCAATCCTCCGGATATGCCGATTACGAGGTTTTTGGTGTGCGTTACATGCAATCTTTGTGCAAGGCCACTTATTTGTATATTTATAATCTCCTCACATCGGGCATCGATGGTTTCTCCATTACCCGGTACGAAGGGCAGAGGGTTGATTTTGCGTATCAGCCCTTCCTGGCAGGATTCTGTCAGTCTAACTGGTACATGCCGTACCGCTTTGCCATTTTCTTCAATTTTGCGTGCGTCACCAAACGACATTATATGCCGTCGGTCCCGTCGTATCGCTTCAATGTCTATATCCGCGATTACGTGAGATGAATGGCGCGTCCAGCGTGGAGCTTCAGCCAGCAGCGTGCCGTTCTCATATATAATTGCTTTGCCATCAAATGCGAGGTCGGTTGTTGATTCTCCGAATCCGGCCGAGCTATATACATATGCGCTGATACATCGAGCTGATTGCTGGCTTATCAATGACTTGAGATAGTCATATTTGCCAATCAGGTCATCTGATGCCGACAGATTGAGTATAATTTCGGCGCCATTGAGTGCGGCACGGGTTGATGGTGGTATAGGAGTCCACAGGTCTTCACATATTTCAATCCCGATTCCTACGCCATCGATGTTGATTACGATATCTGTGCCGACAGGAGCCTTGTCTGCCCCCCATTCAATAATGTCTGCCGGAATACTGCCTGCCGGGACAAACCACCGTCGTTCATAAAATTCATTATAGTTTGGCAGATAAGTCTTTGGAACAACGGCTATAACTCGGCCGTTTGCCAATGCCACGGCACAGTTATATAGATTGTCGCAAATCTCAATCGGAGCTCCGACTACAAACATCATGTCATATTCAGATGATGCTTCTCTTAGCCTTGCAATACCTGATTCTGCGTTTTCGATAAGTTCTTTTTGATGGAAAAGATCACCGCAGGTATAACCTGTGACACATAGTTCCGGGAACACTGCCACTCTTACGCCGGAATCACTCAGTTCCTTCAGTTTCTCAATAATATAGTTCACATTAGCCTCGACATCCGCAATTTTTACTTCAGGAATGACTGATGCTACGCGGAAAAAACCGTGTGTGCGTGAATCTTCTGTAGCCATGTTGGCTGATGTATATTTCCCTGTTTGGGGTTTGTCATTCGACATATACTCTATGATTTTAGTTTTTGCAAATATACACAAACTTGAATCCTTGACAAGCGTGTGGTTTAAAAATAACGTTGCCGACATATATTTATCGGTAATATGATACAAACATTTTTATGTCCGTTTGTGTTGTAAATATATCGGTTTCTGCCCCTTATTTTTAGCGACGACTACCGATCCGATTTGATAACACACTAAAATAAATCAAGGAGACGGAGTCCGCAGGATTTATCGCCTTCAACCCTAAAACATCACACACCATGGAAGAGAAATTCATCCTTTCACTTGACCAAGGAACCAGCAGTTCGCGTGCCATCGTTTTTGATCATAATGGTACCATACGTTCGGTAGCGCAACGCGAGTTTGAGCAGATATTTCCTCAGTCAGGATGGGTAGAGCATGACCCTCACCAGATTTGGGCCTCTCAGGCATCGGTTGTAGCCGAGGCGATATCCCAGATTGATATCAACGGACTTAATATCGCGGCGATAGGCATCACAAACCAGCGAGAAACAACCATAGTATGGGACGTCGACACCGATCTTCCTGTATATAATGCAATCGTATGGCAGGATAGGCGTACATCAGAGTATTGCGACCAGCTCGCCAAGGAAGGATGGGTAGACAAGATTAGAGAGAAAACAGGCCTGATACTAGACGCCTATTTCAGCGCTACCAAAGTGAAATGGATTCTTGACAATGTCCCGGGTGCGCGCAAGCGTGCTGAAGAAGGGAAACTCCGATTCGGCACAGTCGATTCATGGCTGGTATGGCGTCTGACACGCGGCACAGTCCATGTGACAGATGTTACCAATGCCTCACGCACGATGTTGTTCAATATACACACTCTTGAGTGGGATGAAGAGCTTCTCGCTCTGTTTGGAATCCCGCGCTCAATGATGCCTGAGGTTAAATCCTCGAGCGAGGTATACGGCTACACGACTACTACACTTTTTGCGCATAAGGTGCCTATCGCCGGAATGGCCGGTGACCAGCAGGCGGCTCTTTTCGGGCAGATGTGTGTCGAGCCAGGTGCTGTGAAAAACACATATGGGACAGGATGCTTCCTGCTGATGAATACGGGCAACGAGGCGATAGAATCAAAGAATCGTATGCTCACCACTATCGCTTGGAAAATTGGCCATGAAGTGACATATGCTCTCGAGGGCTCGATATTTGTAGCCGGCTCTGTAGTGCAGTGGTTGCGCGACGGGCTCAAGTGTATCGAGAAGTCATCGGACGTAGAGGCTCTTGCCGCATCGGTGCCTGATACCGACGGGGTTTATTTCGTGCCTGCACTGACAGGACTTGGCGCCCCCTATTGGGATCAGTATGCACGTGGAGCCATATCCGGCATCAGCCGAGGCACCACAACCGCACATATTGCACGTGCCGCTCTTGAAGGAATAGCCTATCAGGTATATGATATCGTAAAGGCTATGGAGCGAGATTCATCACTCCCGATTGCCAATCTTAAGGTTGATGGAGGTGCGTCGCGAAACGATTTGCTCATGCAGTTCCAAAGTGATATCCTTTCGTGTGATGTGCTCAGACCGCGTGTCACCGAGACAACAGCTCTCGGGGCCGCATATCTTGCCGGACTTGCAGTAGGTTATTGGAAGAGCCTTGACGAAATACGTCAGCAATGGCAGGTAGAGCGTCATTTCGAGCCTGCCGGAGACTCCGAGACAATCAAGAAAGAGATTGACGGATGGCATGATGCCGTCAGTCGTGTTGTCCATACAAAGCCTATGGATTCCATATGATTGCCTACGTTTGAAAGAAGAATGTTCAACTATTGAAAAGGGTTATTTATGGAAACTTCTACATGGCAATGTTTTGTGCAGTCTATCTTTGAGTTTATCGGTACATTTGTGCTTATTCTTCTCGGCTGCGGCGTATGTGCATGCGTAAGTCTGCGCAAATCAAAAGGAGAAGGCGGAGGATGGATTGTAGTCACTCTCGCATGGGGTCTGGCTGTTTTCTGCGGTGTGCTTATTGCCGGACCATGGTCTGGCGCTCATCTCAATCCTGCTGTTACAATAGGACTGGCCGCCGCAGGAAAGTTTCCTTGGGCATATACCGGACCGTTTATTGTTTCTCAGATATTGGGAGGCATGCTCGGCGCGATGTGTGTATATGTATTTTACAAGGATCACTTTGATGCCACTGAAGGCGCGGAGGCCAAACTTGGTGTGTTCTCAACAATCCCTGCCATCAAGAATTACTGGCGCAACTTCCTTTGTGAGGTTATCGGCACATTTGTGCTTGTTCTTGTAATTCTTTTTATCGGCGACGAAGGCAATACTGCGGCTCTGAACACCGTTAAGGGCGAGCATGAACTTATTGGGTTGGGCAGTGTCGGCGCATTGCCGGTAGCGCTTTTGGTTGTAGTAATCGGCATGAGTCTCGGCGGTACTACCGGTTATGCCATAAATCCGGCTCGCGACCTCGGTCCTCGTCTGGCACATGCAGTGCTGCCTATCCGAGGGAAAGGTTCAAGCCAATGGGACTATAGCTGGGTTCCTGTATTCGGCCCGGTAGTCGGAGGCATTATTGCCGCTCTGCTTTACTGGATTGTCAAGAGTATGATGAATGCCTGATTTTCCGGTACGCTTAGATAACATTAACGGCTATCCGATTTCGGATAGCCGTTAATGTTATATTTATATTTTGACAGATGTTGCTGTCTGACGGTTATTGTCCAAGATACGTTTTAAGGAGTTTGCTCTTCTGCCCTTTCAGCCGGCGGATTGCTTTTTCCTTAATCTGACGTACACGTTCGCGGGTAAGGTCGAATTTGGCTCCGATTTCTTCAAGAGTCATCTCCTGACATCCTATGCCGAAGAACATTTTCAGAATCTCGCGTTCGCGCTCATGCAGTTGCATAAGGGCACGGTCTACTTCTTTCGATAGAGATTCCTGATTGAGAGTAGCGTCGGCCATAGGCGAATCATCGTTGGTAAGGACATCAAGCAGACTGTTGTCCTCACCCTCTACGAATGGAGCGTCGACCGATATGTGGCGTCCCTGTACCTTGAGGGTATCTGCGATTTTCTCTACTGGCACGTCAAGTACGTCGGCAAGTTCGTCGGCCGAGGGGCGACGTTCGTTTTCCTGCTCGAATTTTGACAGAGCCTTGCCGATTTTATTGAGAGAACCCACCTGATTGAGTGGCAGACGTACGATACGCGACTGCTCGGCAAGGGCCTGAAGTATAGACTGGCGTATCCACCATACGGCATAGGATATGAATTTGAAACCTCTGGTTTCGTCAAATTTCTGTGCTGCCTTTATCAGACCAAGATTGCCCTCGTTGATAAGGTCAGGAAGAGAGAGGCCTTGATTCTGGTATTGCTTGGCAACCGATACAACAAATCGCAGGTTGGCGCGCGTAAGTTTATCAAGAGCTCTTGCATCGCCCTGGCGTATGCGCTGAGCCAGCTCCACCTCTTCTTCTACAGAGATTAAATCCTCACGGCCAATCTCTTGAAGATATTTATCGAGCGACGCGCTCTCACGATTTGTGATTGACTTGGTTATCTTTAATTGTCTCATCTGTAATTACACACGATATTAAGCATGCAAAGTTACAAAAAAACAGGGAGAGATTTTCTGCTTTTAAGTAAATTTCACTATTAACGATATAAAAAAATCAAAACTCTCGTCAAACTCCTGAAAAGAAAGCCCGGACTGACCTCCTTTTACGGAAGCCCGTCCGGGCCTGATATCTGAATTAGGGGTTCGTATCAATATAACACCTCCGGAGATTTAAAATGATTTTATTTACAGAAATTCAATAAATAATAGTACACGTTAACTCAACGTACGGTGTCAAATCGGCGAATCCTGTTATTGTCATTCGGTAAGGTCCACAGCGTAATATACACGGCGTCCGGTGGGATATATGCCTGTGATAAACATAACCTTGTCGGTATCGTTGCTCTTCATTATGGCGTCGTAGATTTTCTCCACGTCATCCTGAGTACGTACTCGCATATTGTTTATGTCAAGGACTATGAATCCGTTCTTTATGCCTGCCTCCTTGAATTTTCCGTCCTTGAGGCCGCTGACCTTAAGTCCGGATGCAAGCTGATATTCTTTCTTCTCCTTGTCGGTAAGCGGTGCGAACGCACAGCCGAGAGCCGAGATATTGCCGGCCTGTGTCACCTTGGTAGTTCCCTGGTTGTTGCGCAGAGTTACAGAGGTTGACGCAACTTTGTTGTCACGCACATATTTGAGTGTGATTTTGTCGCCCGGACGGTACTTGCTTATCTCTCCCTGAAGCTGGGCCGTATTGTGAGTCGGCACATTGTTTATCGCGATGATGATATCGTTGGCTTTGATGCCAGCCTCCATTGCGGCACTTTGGTCCATCACTTCCCCTACGAGTATACCGTCGTTGGTGGCAGTAATGTTTTTTTCCTTTGCCATCTGCGGAGTCAGTTCGGTAAATGCGATGCCAAGAATAGCGCGCTGCACAGTGCCGTATTGGCGAAGGTCGGTCACGATTTTCGTAACTATGGTAGCAGGTATCGCAAACGAGCATCCTGCATAGTTGCCTGTCTGGGAATAGATGGCGGTATTGATGCCGATTAGTTCGCCATTGATATTTACCAGGGCGCCCCCTGAGTTGCCGGGATTCACGGCTGCATCTGTCTGGATGTAGCTCTCTATGCCCATCCTGCCATTGTGCGGAGCGCTCTGCATACCTCTGGCTTTGGCGCTTACGATACCGGTCGTCACTGTAGAGGTGAAGCCGAACGGATTCCCTACAGCAAGCACCCATTCTCCTACACGTAGTTTGTCGCTGTCGCCAAAAGGAATCACGTGAAGGCCATTCTCCTCGATTTTAAGGAGAGCGACATCGGTCGACGGGTCTGTGCCTATTACTTTTGCATTGTATATGCGGTTGTCGTTAAGGGTCACTTCAAGTCGGTCGGCACCATCGATTACATGGTTGTTGGTCACGATATAACCGTCCTCGCTTATTATGACTCCTGAGCCGAGGCCTTTCTGTACCTCATCTTTTTCGTTGCCCTGTTGCTGGGGCTGCTGGCGGCGCGGTTGCTGGCCGAAGGGGCTGCCGAAGAAGAATTCAAACGGGTCAATATACTGTCCGCCGCCCCCCTGCGAATATTGCTGGCGGTTGCTGTAGCATTTTATCGATACCACTCCATTGATAGTGGATTCTGCCGCATGTGTGAAGTCGGTAGGTGGGGTCACTGTGTTTGCTACCGTATAGAATGCGCCACCTGAGTGCGACGTTCCATCTTCATTGAACAGTGCGGTTACTGATTGAGCCACACTGTCGGTGCTGTCGATACTGTTGACTGCCAGCATAGTGATGGCTGAGCTGGCCACGGCTACGCCACAGGCCAGTAAAGCTGTTTTTGCGTACAGGTTCATAGTTGAATATGATTGATTTGTTTTTAGAATCGGTAAATTTTATGTCAATTCATTGCATTATTCCCGGAGTTGGCGGTCATTGGGATAATGATGTCCGGGAATGTTCCAAATGTTAAAATAAAAAATTCATTATGTTAAAATTTAACGTTTGAATGATTTGACGCAAAAATAACGCTTTAGTTTAATTCAACAGTACATTGCTCCCCAACCTTAAATCTATTTAATACTACCCGGGTTGAAATTAAGTGAATTTGACATATTAAATGTGAAAATCAATTAAATCCGTCGGTATGATGCGTTGCGGCTACAGTCTTAGGGTATCGAGTATACGAGTATATATCTCTATTGCACCTCGTATTTCCGAGAGCAGGATATACTCGTCGGGCGTGTGTGATCTGGCTGAATCCCCGGGGCCGCATTTAACTGAAGGCCATGGCATGAGTGCCTGGTCGCTGAGGGTAGGGGAACCGAATGGTTCCAGGCCCATCATAACCAGACGCTCAACGATAGGATGTTGCGCAGGTATCGACGACGGATTCAGTCGGGTAGAGCGCGGTGTCAATGTGCATCCGGGTACACGTGCTCGCATCATTTCCAGAGTGTCGGCATTGGAGTAAGCATCGGTAGTGCGCACATCGACTACAAACCGGCATATGTCGGGTACGACATTATGTTGAGTGCCCGCCTCAATCTGAGTCACGGAAATCTTAACCGGACCGAGTGTCGGCGACACCTTGTCAAACTGCATTTCACGCAGTGTCTCAATTACGTTGACAGCTTTGTATATTGCATTGACTCCTTCTTCGCGAGCCGCATGTCCGGCAACTCCATGTACTTCTCCGTCAAGCACCATGAGACCTTTCTCTGCAATAGCGGGGCGCATACCTGTCGGTTCTCCAACAATGGCTACGTCAATTTTAGGCAATACTTTGAGTGTCGACTCGATACCGTCGCGTCCGCTCACTTCCTCTTCGGCCGAGGCGAGCATCACGAGATTGTATGTCCTCGGCCTTCCTGCCATGTATGCGAAAGCCGCTATGAGCGACACCAGCGACGCACCCGCATCGTTGCTCCCCAGGCCGTATAGCCGGCCCGTATCCTCGTCTTCATCCGGTGAGTATGGGTCACGCGTCCATCCTGCCACAGGTTTTACCGTGTCGATATGTGAGTTTAGGAGAATGGTCGGTTTATAAGGGTCATATCCCGGCGCTACTGCCCAGACATTGTTGCCGTGACGCGAAGACTTGAGGCCAAGATTGGCAAAACAGTTCTCGACCAAATCGGCCGCGGCATTCTCGTTTCGACTTGTAGAGGGGGTGGATATGAGGTTGCGCAGAAGGTCGACAGCCATATAGTAAAGCTCGTCGATATCAAATTCGTCCATATGTCAGAGTAATTTTATGTCAGCTATGGGCAAAATTACTAAATTCCGAGGTCAATTATAGGAAATTTTGATAAATTTGCAGATACGTTAACCGGAATCTGGTACAGTATTCCAAATTCATAGACAGATATATAATAAATCATGGTGAATTTCTCTCTCGAAGGGCGTATTGCCCTCGTTACCGGTGCCGCATATGGTATCGGTCTGGCCATAGCTCAGGCTTATGCCGAAGCTGGTGCTAAAATTGTGTTTAACTGTTCGCGACAGGAGACCGTCGACCGCGGACTAAAAGCGTACCGCGACCTTGGCATCGATGCAAAGGGCTACGTATGCGATGTCACCGACGAAGAGGCCGTAAAGGCTATGGTCGCCGACATCGAAAAAACTGTGGGTACAATTGATATTCTCGTAAACAATGCCGGTATTATCAAGCGCATCCCTATGGAAGAGATGGATGTCGAGGATTTCCGTCGCGTTGTCGATGTCGACCTTATAGCTCCGTTTATCGTGTCAAAGGCTGTGATTCCCAGCATGATACGCAAAGGTCACGGCAAGATTATCAATGTGTGTTCGATGATGAGCGAGCTTGGCCGGGAGACAGTGAGCGCCTATGCGGCTGCCAAGGGAGGGCTCAAGATGCTCACACGCAATATATGCTCAGAATACGGCGAGGCCAACATCCAGTGCAATGGCATTGGTCCGGGATATATCGCCACCGAGCAGACTGCGCCGCTGCGCGAGCGTCAGGCCGACGGCTCACGCCATCCTTTTGATCAGTTTATTGTATCAAAGACTCCTGCCGGACGATGGGGCACACCTGAAGACCTCATGGGGCCTGCCGTATTCCTTGCTTCCGATGCCTCCGACTTTGTCAACGGACATATCCTCTATGTCGATGGCGGCATACTCGCCTATATAGGAAAACAACCAAAGTAATCATGCGCTTTATCCTTCTGATATCCTCCGGAATTGTATCTGTAATTGCCGGATGCGGTAATCCGTCTGTGATAGAGATAAGCAATACTATTGATGAGGCAAGAAAGAACGAGATTGTAGAAATTCCTATGGCAGAGCTTTCACTGCCATCTGGTCGTCCATTTTTGATACGTGATGCATCCGGCGCAGAAATGCCGTATCAGATTACGTATGACAGTCTGCTCATATTTCCTGCTACTGTGGCTCCTCTCGCCACCGCTGTGTATTATATAGAAGAGGGTGTGCCCGCTACGGTCGATACCGTAGCGGTAGGACGCGTTTATCCCGACCGGGCCGACGACCTCGTATGGGAAAACCAATGGTCAGGCTATCGTGCATATGGTCCGGCCTATCAAGCCAACGGGGGTATGGTATTCGGTTACGATATCCACACTAAAAGTGTCGACTATCCTGCCGTCGACGAGCGTTATACGCGTGAACGCACACAGTCCAACTGGGATCGGTTGCACAGACTCCGGGAAGAGGGGCGCAGTGAGGAGGCCGACTCTCTGCAGCGCTGGATTTCATACCATGTCGACAGTGGTACCGGTATGGATCCGTATACGGTAGGCCCTACACTTGGAGCCGGGGCGTCAGCATTCATGCTTGCCGACTCGACGCTGGTATATCCGCGTAGCTATCAGTCATGTGAAATTCTTGACAACGGCCCTCTGAGATTCACTGTCGACATGATTTTCGGACCATTGGCCGTAGGGGGCGACACTTCAGTAATCGAACATCGGCTGCTTACTCTTGACTCCGGTGCGCTGCTTAACCGTGCAGTAGTGCGCTATGACAGTCTTTCCGATTCCCGTACGCTTGCCACCGGTATTGTCGTGCACCGTCAGAATCCGGACGGAAGTATGTGGGATTCTGATTTAAATATCATAGCCTATGCCGATTCTACCGACAATCCATGTGCCGGCAACGGCGTGATATATATCGGAGCCTTTATCCCGGCGTCGGGCGACGCAACACATCCGACAGTAGCTTTTCTTCCATTGCCGGAAATGAAAGCCGACGCTATCGGACATACGGCGTTGCTCAGCAGTTATGCTCCGGGAAGTGACTACGTGTATTATTGGGGGTCGGGATGGAGCAAGCATGACATACCGACACCTGAATATTGGATGGACCTCATGCAGTCGTTTGCGCGCCGAATCAACTCACCTCTGGAGGTAACAGTATTAAACAAGCTCTAATAATAGAAATAAATAATGGAAGAAGTATTTAAATATATCATCGGTCTGGGTGCGGCCGTGATGATGCCCATTATCTTTACGATACTCGGGCTATGTATCGGCATCAGACTGGGTGACGCTCTTAAGAGCGGCCTTAAAGTCGGAGTCGGTTTTGTCGGGCTGAGTATTGTGACAGCCCTTCTGACTACCACTCTCGGACCTGCGCTCGACGGAGTGGTCGAGATATACGATCTGCAGCTGCATGTGTTTGACATGGGCTGGCCCGCGGCTGCGGCTGTCGCCTACAACACAGCGGTAGGCGCGTTTATTATTCCGGTGTGTCTGGGTGTCAACCTTCTGATGCTGGTGACACGCACTACACGCACCGTCAACATCGATCTCTGGAACTATTGGCATTTCGCCTTTATCGGAGCTGTGGTATACTTTGCCAGCGGCTCGCTTGCAACGGGATTCTTCGGAGCTATCGTATGCTATATAATCACATTGGTGATTGCCGATATGACTGCCTCAAAATTCCAGCAGTTCTACAAAGGCATGGATGGCATTTCTATCCCGCAGCCATTCTGTGCCGGTTTTGCTCCATTCGCGTGGATTATCAACAAGGCTCTTGACCGGATTCCCGGTATGAATCGTCTGGAGATTGACGCCGAGGGACTTAAAAAGAAATTCGGACTTCTCGGCGAACCGCTTTTCCTGGGAGTGGTAGTCGGCATAGGTATAGGTTGCCTTACATGTCGCTCATTTGGCGAGATTGCCGACAGGATTCCTTACATCCTCGGCCTCGGCATAAAGATGGGTGCCGTGATGGAGCTTATACCGCGCATAACGGTGCTCTTTATCGAAGGGCTTAAGCCGATATCCGACGCTACGCGTTCGCTGATAGCGCGTAAGTTCAAGGGCGCCGAGGGACTCTCCATCGGTATGAGTCCGGCTCTTGTCATCGGACACCCCACCACGCTTGTAGTGTCGTTGCTCCTTATACCAGTGACATTGCTCCTCGCCGTGGTTCTGCCGGGCAACCAGTTCCTTCCTCTGGCTTCGCTTGCCGGCATGTTCTATGTGTTTCCGCTCGTACTCCCGTTTACCAAGGGCAATGTAGTGAAGACTTTCATCGTAGGCCTGGTGGTGATGGTGATAGCGCTTTATTCGGTTACAGCACTCGCATCGTGGTTCTCGCTTGCGGCCCGCGACGTATATGCCGCTACCGGCGACAGTGCCGTGGCCATACCTCAGGGCTTCGAGGGTGGAAGCCTTGATTTTGCCGGAAGCCCGATGGCATGGATTGTATTTCAGTTCACTCATAATATGGGTTATATAGGTGTCGGGTTGATATCACTTCTGACCATGGGTCTGGTGGCATGGAACCGATTCAGAATAGCCGGTTCATCTTCAGTCCGTGAGCCTGAAACAGTATAATAGACTCAAGTTATAACATACAGCAATAATGAAAAAACTTTTAACATTGGCCCTCGCTATGACAGCAATCGCAGCTTCCGCACAGACCGGTTACAGTATACTCCACGCATGCCATCCTGATGATGTGAAGCATTATGATACAGACCAGTTGCGTTCGCACTTCATGATGCCCAAGGTAATGGAGCAGGACAAAGTCAATCTTACCTATTCGCTCTACGACCGTATCGTGTACGGTGGGGTGGTTCCGGTGGAAAAGACCGTTGAACTCGAGACAATCGAGCCTCTGAAATCGCAGTATTTTCTTGAACGTCGCGAACTGGGTGTGATAAATGTCGGCGGCGACGGTATTGTAAGTGTCGACGGCAAGGAGTATGAATTGCACTTCAAGGACGCGCTCTATGTGGGACGCGGTAACCGGAATGTCACATTCCGCTCGAAAGATGCCGCCAATCCCGCACGCTTCTATCTCAATTCCACTCCTGCCCACAAAGCCTATAAGACCCAGCTCGTGACTATCGACGGACGCAAGGGCTCAATCAAGGCCAACTCTTTTGCCGTCGGCAAGATGGAGGAGAGCAACGACAGAGTAATCAATCAGCTCATCGTGTCGAATGTGCTTGAAGAGGGTCCATGCCAGCTGCAGATGGGACTGACCGAACTGAAGCCAGGCAGCGTGTGGAACACTATGCCGGCACATACCCACGACCGCCGTGTCGAGGTGTATTTTTACTTCAATGTGCCTGAAGGTAATGCCATATGCCATCTTATGGGCGAGCCTCAGGAGAACCGTCTTATCTGGCTCCACAACGAGCAGGCTGTTATGGCTCCCGAATGGAGTATTCATGCTGCGGCCGGCACAAGCAACTATATGTTCATCTGGGGCATGGGTGGAGAAAATCTTGACTACGGTGACATGGACAAGGTGACTTATCTTGAAATGCGCTGAAAATAGACTGTATCGGTTTCTATTCAGAAGACAGTTAATGCCGGAGACGCTGAAATCTCCGGCATTTTTTGCACGTGCGCGCATATTTGCCTGAACAAATAAATATTAGTAACTTTGCGGAACTTTTTAAAGCTATTCAGATTACACTAATATCATCCGTCATATAGTATGAGCAAGAAATTTAACGAGTACGACAAGCTCAACCTCTCTGAGGTAAACCGTCAGGTGCTTCAGGGCTGGAACGACGAGCACTTGTTTGAACAGAGCATGAAGGTGCGCGAGGGCGCTCCGTCGTTTGTGTTCTACGAGGGTCCCCCTTCGGCCAATGGAATGCCTGGCATTCATCATGTTATCGCTCGTACTATCAAGGATACTTTCTGCCGCTACAAGACCATGAAGGGCTTCCAGGTGAAGCGTAAGGCCGGCTGGGATACCCACGGTCTGCCTGTTGAGCTTGGCGTGGAGAAAAGCCTCGGCATAAAGAAAACTGATATCGGTACAAAAATTTCGGTCGACGAATACAATGCAGCCTGCCGCCGCGAGGTCATGAAATATACCCGCGAGTGGGAGAATCTTACCAATTCGATGGGATACTGGGTCGATATGAACGATCCGTATATCACCTACGACAACCGCTTTATCGAGTCGGTGTGGTGGCTTCTCAGCCAACTACATAAGAAAGGCTATCTTTACAAGGGCTATACAATCCAGCCCTATTCGCCTGCGGCCGGAACCGGTCTCAGCAGCCATGAACTGAACCAGCCGGGCTGCTACCGTGATGTGAAGGATACTACAGTAACCGCACAGTTCGTAATCGAAGAGCCGAAGCCCGAGATGGCGGAATGGGGCACACCGGTGTTCCTCGCCTGGACAACTACTCCCTGGACTCTACCCTCGAACACCGCTCTGTGTGTGGGTCCCAAGATTGAGTATGCCCTTGTGCGTACATTCAACCCCTATACCGGCGACAAAATTTCGGCCATCATGGCAAAAGACCGTGTGGCCGCATACTTCAAGCCCGAAGGTGCCGAGGCCGAGATGGTATACACGCCCGGCGACAAGGTGGTTCCTTACCGAGTGGCAGCCGTATATGCCGCCTCCGACCTTATCGGCATGCGTTACCGTCAGTTGATGCCTTGGGTGAAGCCTTGCGAGAAGGTGAACCATCTGGCGCCGGAGTTTGTGCGCGAGTATGCCTCCGCACATCCCGACAAGACATTTACCGCCGGCCGCGATACTTTCGTGGAACTTGCCGATGAGGCTTTCCGTGTAATTCCGGGCGACTATGTGACGACCGAGGACGGCACGGGTATCGTGCATATCGCTCCGACATTCGGTGCCGACGACGCCAAGGTGGCCAAGGCAGCCGGAGTGCCGGGCCTTTATATGGTGACTCCCAAGGGTGAGACTCGCCCGATGGTTGACCTTACCGGAAAATATTATACGGTCGACGAGCTTGCGCCCTCTTTCGTAGAGGCTTGTGTCGATACATCCGCATATACCCGCCATGCCGGAGAGTATGTGAAGAATGCCTACGACCCGCGCTTTAATCCCGACGGAAAATACGATGAGGCTGCCGCAGCCAAGGCCGAGGACCTCAATATTGTGATAGCAATGGAGATGAAGAAGGCCGGCGAGGCTTTCCGCATCGAAAAGCATGTGCACAACTATCCACATTGCTGGCGCACCGACAAGCCGGTGTTGTATTATCCGCTCGACAGTTGGTTTATACGTACTACCGCGGCCCGCGAGGCACTTATGGCCAACAACAAGACAATAAAATGGAAGCCCGAGGCTACCGGGACAGGCCGATTCGGCAAGTGGCTTGAAAATCTCCAGGACTGGAATCTGAGCCGCAGCCGCTATTGGGGCACTCCGCTCCCGATATGGCGCAATGCCGACGGTACCGAGGAGATATGTATTGACTCGGTGGCCACTCTCTATAGCGAAATTGACAAGGCTGTAGAGGCCGGGGTGATGAAGAGCAATCCTTACCGCGACCGTGGATTCGTGCCGGGCGATTATTCTAAGGATAACTATGAGAAAATAGACCTCCATCGTCCGTATGTCGACGATATCGTGCTGGTAAGTCCTACCGGACAGCCTATGCACCGCGAACTCGACCTTATCGACGTATGGTTTGACTCAGGCTCGATGCCTTATGCCCAGATTCACTATCCGTTTGAGAATAAGGATGCATTTGACCGCGGTGATCTTTTCCCTGCCGACTTTATCGCCGAGGGTGTCGACCAGACTCGCGGATGGTTCTTTACTCTTCATGCCATTGCCGGCATGGTGTTTGACTCCGTGGCATACAAGGCTGTGGTGTCCAACGGGCTCGTGCTTGACAAAAACGGCAACAAGATGTCGAAGCGTCTCGGCAACGCTGTCGACCCGTTCAAGGCCATAGAGACTTACGGTTCCGATCCCTTGCGTTGGTATATGATCAGCAACTCGTCGCCATGGGACAATCTCAAGTATGACCCCGCAGGCGTGGAGGAGACTGTGCGCAAGTTCTTCGGAACACTATTCAATACATATTCTTTCTTCGCTCTTTACGCCAATGTCGACGGATTTGACAATTCCCAGCCGCAGATACCTGTGGAGGAGCGTCCCGAAATCGACCGCTGGATTCTTTCGGTACTCAATACCCTTATCCGCGAGGTCGATGCTGATCTTGACGACTATGAGCCGACCAAGGCGGCCCGTGCAATCAGCGAATTTGTACAGGACAACCTGTCCAACTGGTATGTGCGCCTTAACCGCAAGCGTTTCTGGGGCAAGGTGATGGATGCTGACAAACTGTCGGCATACCAGACACTCTATACCTGTCTTGAGACTGTAGCTCTGCTGATGGCCCCTGTGGCTCCATTCTTTGCCGACCGTCTGTATAAGGACCTGACAGCCGTGACACGCGGTACTACCGAATCGGTGCATCTCGCCCTCTTCCCTCAGGCGGGCGCAAGTGACACTGACCTCGAGGAGCGCATGCGTCTGGCACAGCAGATTACATCGATGGTGCTTGCACTTCGCCGCAAGGTAAACATTAAGGTGCGCCAGCCACTGGCTACACTTATGGTGCCTGTCGCCGACGAACGTCAGGCTGCTATGCTCCGCACTATGGCCGACCTTATTCTCAGCGAGGTCAATGTGAAAGAGATGCGTATCGTGACCGATGAGGACGGCGTGATGGTAAAACGCGTTAAGCCCGACTTCAAGAAGCTCGGCAAGAAGCTCGGCAAGCATATGAAAGCCGCAGCCGCCGCACTTGCCGCACTGTCGCAGGCCGATATCGCCCGCCTCACCCGTGAAGGCTCGATTACTCTTGACCTTGACGGAGGGGAGGCCACTATAGAGGTGGCCGACGTGGATATCGTAAGTGAGGATATCCCAGGATGGGAGGTCGCTACCGACGGCACTGTCACAGTGGCTCTGGATGTGACTGTAACTGACGAACTGCGTCGTGAGGGTATCGCCCGCGATGTGGTAAACCGCATACAGAATCTACGCAAGGAGCGCGGATTCAACATTACCGACAAAATCCGCCTTCAGTTTGCCCCAAATCCGGCTACCGACGAGGCGCTCGATACGTTTGCCGACTATATAAGCCGTCAGGTACTCGCTACCGAGCTTTCTGTCGCCCCGGTCGACGAATCGGATTCAGATGCTGCAGTTCTTGATATCGACGGTATCACTTTGGTGGCAAGAATAAGCATTGTATAATTACTTATCCCCCTACATTAACACATATGAGTGAAAAAACTCGCTATACCGATGAAGAGCTGCAGGAGTTCAAGGAACTCATACTGAAAAAGCTCGATAAGGCTCAGAAAGACTATGAACTGCTGAAGGCCAACGTGATGAACAGCGACGGCAATGACACAGCCGATACGTCTCCTACATTCAAGGTACTCGAAGAGGGCGCAAGTACTCTCGGTAAGGAGGAAGCCGGCCAGCTGGCTCAGCGTCAGATGAAGTTCATACAGCATCTGCAGGCAGCTCTTATACGTATTGAAAACAAAACATACGGTATCTGTCGCCAAACAGGCAAACTCATACCCAAGGAGCGCCTTATGGCAGTGCCCCATGCTACTCTCAGCGTAGAGGCCAAGGAGTCGGGCCGCAAACGCTGATATACACCTATTGTCTCCGTACCGGTACCTTTCAAGCGGTTGCCGGTACGGGATTTTATTTAAACGTTTTTCCGTATATGAGGCTTTCCAAGGGATGGCTTGCCGCCATTATTATAATTGCCGTGCTGCTTGTGGACCAGATTGTAAAAATCTGGATTAAGACCCATATGTATCTTGGCGAGAGTATTTTTGTTACTGATTGGTTTCAGATATATTTTATCGAGAACAACGGCATGGCTTTCGGTATGGAGATGGGGAGCAAGCTGTTTCTTACCCTGTTCAGAATTGTGGCGGTAGGCGCGCTTATATACGCAATATTCCGCATAAAGGATAAGCCACGGTATTCTGCGGGTTTCATGGCATGCGTGGCGCTGATTACTGCCGGTGCTGCCGGCAATATCATCGATTCGGTGTTTTATGGGATGATATTCAATAATCCTATGCCACCGGCTGTCGCCCAGATGTTTCCGCCTGACGGGGGCTATGCGCCGTTGTTTCACGGAAAGGTAGTGGATATGCTTTATTTTCCGTTATTCAGCTTTTATTGGCCCGACTGGGTGCCGTTTATCGGCGGCCAGTTCTTTCTGTTCTTTCAGCCGATATTCAATATCGCCGACGCCGCTATTACGGTGGGAATTCTCGTCTTGATATTGTTTTACTCAAAGGCCCTGTCCATTCCCGAGGATGAGGAGCCTAAACCTACTGTAGAATGATGCGCCATCGCTCTCTTCTTGTTCCCGCCTCACTGATTCTGCTTGGTGTCGCAGGTGCCTGTGACCGCACTCCTGACTATGTGCTTAAAAAAAAGCAGATGGTCGATCTCCTTACCGACATACATAAGGCAGAGGGGGTGGTCGACCTCAACCGTACCCGTTATGGCTCCGACTCTATGCGTAAGGTCATGAAGCAGTCGGTGCTACTGAGGCATGGGGTCACCCAGGAGCAGTTTGATACATCTATGGTGTGGTATGGCCACAATATAGAAAAATATATCGAGGTGTACGACGATGTGATAGCTCGGCTTGAGTCGGAGGTTGCTGAAGTTGATGCTGACCAAGGTGGGGCGCGTGTCGACATGGCTGTTGTCGGTGACTCGGCCGATGCATGGCCCGAGAGCCGTATGCACCGTTATTTCTACGGACAGCCCGATGCTATGGTGCGTTTCAATCTGAGGCGCGACGAAAACTGGGAGACAGGAGATATCTACACCTGGCGTTTCTATAAAAGCAATATGCAGTCACCGCTTTACTACGCCATTGCCGCGCAGTATACCGACGGAACTTCCGATTATATGACCGGCACAACCACCGGACAAGGCTGGAGCGAGATAGTGATGCAGATTGACACAGCCCGTACGGCACAGAATGTGTATGGCTTCGCCACAGTATCGCCGGCTCCTGGAGAGGCTGCCTATATCGACAGTATCGCACTTGTACGCACGCGTTTCTCTCCCGACCATTACGACCGCGCGTCGGTGCGTACGTATACTCCCGGCCGCGAATAACCTATATGTCAAAGTTACAGTATCTGGCTCTCGGTGTGCTTCACCGCGGACGCTTATATCGCAATTCTATAGTATCGGCTGACGGGGGCAATGTGATAATCCGCCCGTTTGACGGAGAGGTGCCGCAGACGATTTTTGTATCGGGCGTGGTGGCTGTGTGTGCCTCCGAGCGTCTTACCGATGCCCATCGTCGAGCCCTTACCCTGCGCGTGCAGGATGCGCCTCTGCTTGACCGTGCGATAATGCGAGTTGACCGTTATCTTTCGGCCAATTCTTTGTATCTGTCCGACTCTTCGCCGGAGGCAGATGTTGACACCCCTGTGCTTCTGCTTCTGCCGCGCCGGTAACGGGTTTAATAGGCATTAACGAATATTCCCCTTAATATAAAGAGAGCGTTTCACTATCGGTGAAACGCTCTCTTTATATTAAGGGTGACTCAGTGTATCAGAGCTTGGAGTAGATGCGGATGTTGTCGAGGAACCAGCGGTTGGCGGTGGCTGCGGGCCACTGTTCGTCAATCTGACGGATTGTTATTCTGGTATCCTTGTCTATCTTTATGCCGTCGAGGCTGATAGTCGCCTTTATCCATTCGAGTACGTGACCGTTGGGCCAGTTGTGGGTCGGTACGGTGAGGGTGGTCTCGTCGCTGCCGTTCTTGATTATTACAATAAGGTCGACGGGGTCAATCTTGCCTGAACCCTGGCGCATCGGACACCAGTCAAATTCAAGAAGCACACCTGATGCGTCGGCAGGTACAGTTTTAATCGCGGGGAGGACGATGCCGGCCTGGTAAGATGTTTTTCCGAATTTCAGGTAGTTCTCCTGAATGTAGATACATTCTCCAGCTGTCTTTGTGGTGACGCGGAGGAACTCGTATCCGAGGCTCTCGGCATATTCGAGTGCTGTGGTACTGTTGGCGGATGCCTTGACAATCTGTGGGGCTGTGGCATTGAGGTCGTCGGTCTCGACAGTGCGGCCGGCTCCACTTGCCTGAGCGAACGGTGCAAGCCATTCGAAATCTTCGCTCCAATAGATTACCTGGGCTTCTCCGAGGTCAGTCACGGATTCGAGGTAGATGCGCACGTAGGGTGCAGCCACGCCTGCGAAATAACCAAAGGCTTTTATGGTATGTCCTTCGAGGTCGCTCAGATTGACTGATGCCGGCACATCGGCAAGTGTTATGGCATACTTGGCGTCGGCTACTGTGATTGTCTTGCCAGCAAGCACTCCCTCAACGGCCACATAGTCGCGCTTTGTCGAGGTATATGTGTCGATATCGGCTGTGATATCGGTAGCCTCTGCTCGGTTTATGGTGTTGTTGCTTGAGTTGACAGTCATCTCTTCTGCCTCGAGATATGCCATCTTCTGGCTATCCGACATCTTCTGGGCTTTTACTGTCACCTTGTCGCCTGCCTGAGCCTGCTGTTTGCTCTTCAGATAAATGTAATCCGAGCAGTTGTCATCGGATAGTATGTAGCCTTCGGAGGTCTTTGATATTACGAGAGCATCGGTGAAAACCATATAGGTCTCGTCGGCTACTTCATAAACTTTGTCGGGAGTATACTGTGTACAGTCGCGGTAGTTGTCGCCTCTCTGAGAGACAACTACGGCAGAACGGCTGGCAAGTGTGGCGCCCTTGAACACCAGTTCAGCTTTCCTCGGGTTATCGAGCGCACCTTCGCGGAGGTTGTCTATTACGCATACTGTCACTTCGGTTATGCCTTCTCCGGTGGCTGGTGACACTGTAATCCATTCCGGAGCCTCGGCTTCCCATCGGGCATCGGAATATACTGTGATAATCTGGGGAGTCGCCTCCAGACCGTCGAAAGTAAGGCTGTTGGCGCTGGCAAGCACTGCCTTGGCCTTTGATGCGTTGTCATCATCATCGTTGCATCCCGATACGAGGCACGCGGTCAGCAGCACGAGCGCTGTCATTATATAATGTTGGATTTTCATCGTTGTAATTGTTGTTAAATAAACAATGAGGTATTTATAAGAAACTGTTCATGATAAATCAGACCAGTCGTTTAGAACCAGCCGGGGTTCTGAACAAGAGGATATCCGGCTGCCTTATATAGATCGATATCGTAGGAGGATATGGGGTAGTAGTAGTCGCGATCTTCGTTGAAGGGGGTGCGTTCTACCGTGCCATGATAGTTTACATATCCTTTGTCGCCCTGTGTGAGCTTTACTTCCGAACCAATCATGTATACCTGTGCGCCGGCCACGTCGGGCTTGGCCTGGTCGGCTCTGTAGAGTACAATCTCAGGTTTTCCGTCGCCATCAAGATCGTATGAACCGGCTCCGGGGAAATACATTCCGGTGATAGGCTGGTCATAGCATTTTCCGGCTTTCCATCGGCGTATGTCGGCCCAGCGGTCGCCCTCCTGGCTCAGCTCTACGGCACGTTCGCGACGAATCTCAAGAATCACGCCTTTGTTTGCTCCGCCTACGTTGGGATATCCGTATTCTGTCGACGAGAGATAGTAGTCTGGGTTTGCGTTGGCTTCAGCCATGTCGAGATGAGGCATGCTCACGCGGTCACGTATTTTGTTGACGGTCTTGTCGAGGTCATCCTGTGTGAGTTCGCCAAGTTCGGCACGTGCTTCTGCGTAGTTGAGCATTACCTCGGCAATACGGAATACGGGAAGGTCGTTGCTGCAGTAGTCGTTGCGTGTGACGCCGTCGGGCACGAATTTAATCGGGTTGTAGCCGGTCACTGACTCCGAGAGGTTGGGATTATGTACCTTCTTGTTGAGGGTAAATCCGGGAGTGCGAATTGACTGGCTCAGGCGAGGGTCGCGGTTTTTGATTTCGTCGGCATATGTCATTTCCTGCCATCCGGCACGGTCGGTAAATTTTGTGCCGTCTTTCATCAGATACATGTTGATAAACTTGCGGGTGTATCCTGGCATGCCGCGGGCTGTTGTAAATGAGAATCCATATGCGTCGTGGCACATTGGAATCTTGTTGTCATACTTTATGGCGAGGATATACTCGTCGGCGTTGGCGTTTTCAGCTATGAAGAGGTCGCGGTAGTCGGATGCAGGCTTGCCTGACGACCATATTTTGTATGGACCGTTTTCGATAAGTTCGGCTGCAGCCTCGGCCGACTGTTTCAGATAGTATTCCGCATCGTGACCTTCAATCTGTAGTCCGTGGTATTTGCGGAATGTACCTTCAAAGAGGCAGAACTGTGATTTCAGAGCGAGAGCAGCCCATTTTGTCACACGATAGGGCACATTGGTCTGCGCTTTGTGGTCGGGCAGATTCTCGATTGCATAATTGACATCCTCGAGCATCTTGGTCATAACCAGTTCGCGTGAATCGCGAGCTTTGTACAGCAAGTCCTTGTTGGTAGAGCCTATCTGAGTGTCGTACCAGGGCACATCGCCAAAGCGCACTACCTTGTCGAAATAGAAATATGCACGGAAGAATCTGGTTATAGCAGTGTATTTAACTACGGCTGAAGGATTGTCGCACTTGTCGACATTCTCCAGAAGTGTGTTGATACGTCGCAGGTCGGTCCACTTCCATCCACCGCCGCCCGAGGTCTTCGGGATAGGGCGGAATGATCCTCCGCGGAGTTCATTGCTTAAGTCCTGGGCTACGATGAGGTCGCTCTGACTGTCGTAGGCTTTTTTAGGAAGGATATTGTTGTAAAACGGGTTGGAGAACAGCATCAGGTCGTTCTCGGTATTGAAGTAGTCTTTGTCGGTAATGCGGTCCTGGGGTTCCAGATCGAGCGCGTCGTCGCATGATGTCGCTCCGACAGCAAGAAGCATCACGATGGGGATTATATATTTTTTCATGATTATACGGCTTTTACAGGATTAGAATGTAATGTCGAGGCCAAACATGAATGTCTTCTGCCAGGGGTAGAATGCGTTGTTGGCGTCGGCACCGGTCTTGTCTCCGCGTTGTATGGCGGCTTCGGGGTCAACATATTTTGTATGCTTCTTCATGGGCGACCAGTAATGGAGGTTTTCTCCGGAGAAGTATACGCGTACCTGGTCTATGCCTGCCTTCTTTGTCACTTTTGCGGGAATGGTGTATCCTACGGTGAGATTTTTCAGACGCAGGTAGCGGGCGTTCTGCAGGTATCGGTCGTTGGCATCGCGCAGGTATCCGCCGGTCGACATATTGGAGCGCGGGCGTATGAAGTATGCGTCGGGATTGTCCTCAGCCCATACATTGTCGAGGAAATTGGTCGGAATGAAGGAGTTGTAGGGATATCCGTATGCACCCCAGAAGGGCATCGACTGGTTTTCGGGATACCAATAGTGGTTGCCGGTGCCCTGGAAGAATACAGAGACGTCGAATCCGAAGTATCGTATGCTGCCTGTGATGCCATATGATAGGCTGGGGAGCGAGTTGCCTATGATAGTGCGGTCGCCGGGAGCGTCGGCAGTCTCGTTGCCTGTCTCGCCGATGAATCCATCGCCGTCAAGGTCAAGAATCTTGAGGTCGCCGGCTTTCCATCCGCCGGTAAGGTTGCCTGTGAGTCGCGATGAGAAAGTATGTGAGGCTGCATATTGGGCGGCTTCTTCATCGGTCTTGAACAGTCCGTCGGTGCGGTAGCCCCAGATTTCACCGATGCGCATTCCTACGTAGTATTTCTTTGCGAATGACTTTGTAGGATTATCGTACTTGGTGATTTCGCTTCTGTAGTCGCTCAGGTTGAATCCTACGCTGTAATCGAAGGGATTGCCGAAGAGCTGGAAATTGTCGCGCCAGCTCAGAGCGATTTCATATCCTTTGGTGCGGAGATCGGCGGTGTTCATGTCGGGGACATCGGCGCCGTATACCGACGGCAGGGCTATACCTTCGGTAAGCATGTCCTTGGTGTCGCGGATATATGCGTCAGCGGTAAAGTTGAGTCGGCCGTTGAGCATCGAGTAGTCGATACCAAGGTTATACTGGTTGGCTTTCTCCCAAGTGAGGTCGTCGGCAATCGGTGCGCTGAGGCTGGAGTATTTTCCGATTGTGCCGTCGCCGAATGTGAAACTGTCGAAGTCTTTTATCGACACGAGGCGTAGGAATGTATAGTAAGAGGATACATTCTGGTTGCCGAGGCTACCGTAGGATAATCTGATTTTAAGATTGTCAACGATGTCGCGTGCTCCTGCGAAGAATGATTCTTCAGAGATACGCCATCCGAGAGAAGCCGAAGGGAAGAATCCCCAGCGAGAGCCGCGGCCGAAACGCGACGAACCGTCGTAGCGTCCGCTGGCTTCGAAGAGGTAGCGTCCTTTGTAGTCATAGTTCACGCGTCCGAATATGCCTGAGAGGACATACTGGTTCTGTCCGCCTCCATAATTGTTGTCGGAAGCGAATCCGGTAGCGAGCTTAAGGTCGTCGAGTGCGGACGACGAGAGGTTGCCTGCGGCTACGTTGATATCCTTGCTCTTCCATGATTCATTGTTGTAGCCTGCCGTTATTGTGACATTGTGGGCATCGGCAAATGTGTCGTTGTATGTGGCGTAGATGTTGTATGCAAGATAGTTGCGCGTCTTTACCGATTCGTCGAGTCGGTCTTCTCCGGCACCTGTTACGTATGATTTCAATGCTTCGTCGGGATACACACGATATGTCATATTCTGCGAACGGCTTGTGTTGCGCAACTGGTAGAACCGGAATGTGAAGTCGCCGGTGATGCTCAGCTGCTTGATGGGATTGATGACCAGACGTGTGGTGTTGGAGAAGTCGTTGATGCGGTTTACATTGCGGTGAGAGCCTTCTCCAACAAGGATGTGGCGGCCGTTGGCTACATTATAGGATGTGTAGGGAGTGGAGTAGAGCCATGTGCCGTCGGGATTCTTCTGAGGGAAGCATGCCAAAGCGTGGCGTGTGGCATAAATCATAGTGTTTTCAACGGAGCCGTCGCCCTGGAACTCATACTGTGAGGAGTAGTATGATGTATTGTTGGACATTGTAGCCCATTTGTTGATGCGGAAGTCAATCTTGGAGCGCAGATTGTATTTGCGGAAAATATCAGGATTAGTCTTGATTATGCCTTTCTGCCAGTCAAGTCCACCGGAGAGGTAGTACTTGACATCCTTGGTCTTTCCGCTTACCGATACATTGTGCTGTGTAGAGGGATGTCTCTCGCTGAAGAATGTATGATACCAGTCGTAGTTGCCGTAGTATACCCACTGGCGGCGTCCGTTGCGGGTCTCCTCTACCACCCATGGACGGTCGGGGTGCTCGGTCTTGTCGTTGACGCGGGCAAGGAGTTGCTGCATGTCGTAGTCGGTATAGTTGATATAGTTGGTGCCGCGGGTGGCATTCTGGAAGAGATTTACGATGTATACCGACCAATAACCGGTGTTAATGTAGTCGGTAGAGGTGGTGGGTTCTTCCCAGCCTACACGTCCGCTGTATCGCACGGTAGCTTTGCCGTCCTTCTCCGAGCCGCTCTTTGTGGTGACGAGAATCACACCGAAGGCAGCGCGTGCGCCATATACGGCGGCAGCCGATGCATCCTTGATAACGGAAATCGACTCTACGTCGTTGGGGTTGACGCGTGAGAGGTCGCCCTCGGCTCCGTCGATGAGCACGAGGGGATTGGTTTTGTTGATTGAGGTGGTACCGCGCACATTGATTTTAGCCGACTCGCCGGGCACGGATGATGAGGTGGTGACGTTGAGACCGGCCACAGAGCCCTGGAGCATGTTGGTAAGCGAATGTGACACACGGTTTTCGAGTTCCTTTCCGCCTATGCTTGCGACAGCGCCGGTCACATTGACTTTCTTTTGTGTGCCGTAGCCTATCACGACTGTTTCTTCGAGCATCACGGCGTCTTCCTGCATTACTACCTGCAGATTGTCGGTGCCGGGTGCTACTTTTATTTTCTGGGTCTTGAAGCCTACATATGTGAATGTCAGCTCGATAGTCGAGGAGGGTACTTGAAGGGTGAACTTACCGTCGATATCAGTCATACCGCCGTTGGTGGTGCCGCTTACCATTACGGTAACGCCTGCCAGCGGCTCATCCATAGAGTCGAGTACCTGTCCGGACACCTTTCTGTTCTGGGCAGCTGCCGACAATATGCCTATCAGCGACATAAGTAGACAGAGAATTAAGGACTTAGTTGGTTTCATAAAATTTCATCCGGTTTTAGATGTTGGTTAATTGTTTTGTCGGGCATGGAAAATGTCATTGCATGTATGCATCGGTAGAGAATGCTTTCGGACGCTTCATTTCCTCTGTCCATGTGTGGCCGAACTCATCCTTCACGGTAATGTTGAGTGTCGATGTGGCATCGGGAGCCTTTACCTTGAAGAAGTGGACGAACAGTTCGGTAATAAAGCTCGGCGCGCTCTTCAGGTTGGCTTTGTTGAAGCGTTTCACTGTGAGTGCTGCAATGTGGAGCGGGTCGTACGCGCCTACAGGAGTGCATGTAAGGGTTTGTCCGCTTTCGGTAGTTACGGTGATTGTCCACGATGGATTCCAGTTCCATACGTTAATCAGAACTTCGTTGTTGGAGTTGGCCGGATATGCCTGGATGTACTTATTGAAAGCGTTGGTCGCTGTTGTTGTACCTGACATGTCGGGTACGTCGTTGAGGCTGAATCTTACCTGATTGAGGTCGTATGAGCGGAACTGTACATCTTCATTGAGATTAGTGCCTTTGTAAATCCATTTGATGTCAGTGCCGTTGATATCCCAGATGGCATATCCGCCGGGTGTGCCGTCGGTAGACAGATGGAGTCCGGGGGTCAGATGTCCCGACCACCACCATGAGGCGCATATGGCTGCGACGTTGTGTTCCATGATGTCGCGTCCGCCTGACACCTGATGGCCTGCGGGCACGTTGTAGTTCATGTGGGTATGTCCGGTCACAAAGTGTACCTTATATCCGTCGAGGAGCGAGAGCAGACGGTCGGTACTTGCTGCATCGTGGTCGTACTTGTAGCTTCCGGTCTCGGTAGGACGGAAGAACGGAGCGTGTGCGGTAATAATGACCGGTGTTGATTTATTGACATAGGCGAGATCCTTTGCGAGCCATGTGAGCTGGTCGTCGGACAGATTTTTTGTATATAGTCGGGCCGTTGTGCCGTCGTAGCCGTCGCAGTCAATGTCGTCGAGCACGATGTAGTGGACCTTTCCGATATTGAACGAGTAGTAGCCGGGGGCGAGGTGTGTACGGTACTGCAGTGCTGCGTCAAAGTCGTTGAAGGCCTTGTAGTCGTAGTCGTGGTTGCCCATGGTGTGGAATATCTGTATATCCTTTACCTGCTCGTTGATGGTCTTGATATAGTCGGCGATTTCATATTTGTTGTCGTACCAGTAGAGGTCCCATGTCATGTCGCCGAGTGTGATGGCATACATCTTCTGTCCGCTGCATGAGTTGCGGTAGTTGTTGAAGTCGGCGGTGAACTGCCGGAACTGTGCGGCGTCGTCGGTGCGGTTGGCCAGGTGCATGTCGCCGAGGAAGAATACCTTGTAGGTATCCTGTCCGTCTACCTGTGTGAGGCGGAAGTCGGCGCGTTCGGCTTTGGTATTGTCGGCTGTAGTAAGACGGTACATTCGTGGCAATACTCCGTCAGCCTCCACTTCATATCCCGATGGTACGGATATGAATACATAGCCGTAATGTTTGTTGGACTTGAGGTTGTATACACCGTTTTCGTCGGTAGTGGTGACTTCGATGCCATCAGATACCACGACACCCTTTACACCTCCTTCGTCGGTGGAGACAAGGCCGTAGATTGTGGCGCCTTCGGCCGGCTCGATAATGCTTTCTACAATGGCAACGGAAAGTTGTCCGAGAGGTATGCGGCGGTCGTCTCGTTTTATGTATGCCCGGTATGAGCCATCGGTAACGCTTGGATTGAAGCGTACTGTAAAGCTGTTTTCTGTAGCGCTTACAATCGGCGAGATGTGCAGCACACCGTTTGAGGCCTCGAGCATGAGAAAATCGGTAGTCAGAGGCACAGAGCCCGATGGTACATTGAATGTATAGTCGCCGCCCTGCATTATGTCGATTTTGGCAGGTACAGAAAAGTGTATGCCGGAATCGCTAATCGGCGGATTGTCGTCGGATGAAGAGCAACTTGCCGCTGTCAGAGGCAGAAATACTGTCAGGATTGCTCCTATCAGATATTTTTCAATTGTTTTCATATTTTTAATGTTAGTTTTAGGTTAATTCGTTCTATTATCGAAGCAGGCTTGGCTTGTCGGTGTTAAATCATTAAATTCCGTGCTTTCTTGGCATACATTCTAAGAATTTGTCGATTTGTAAGGCTATTCTTTCGTTTGGAAAGCCTGTCGCTTACGCAAAGTTAAAAATAGTTAGAGAAATTATATATATATTATTAAACAAAAAAAAGTTAAATAAAAGTTAAATAAAAA
>ERZ778504.841-NODE-841-length-27494-cov-24.583075_pt1 | contig 27494 bp, 29 predicted proteins | sample MGYA00510046_ERZ778504 | MGnify/ENA primary metagenome ERZ778504 (study PRJEB29527, sample SAMN07138964) | mouse gut metagenome | material: feces | host: mouse | place: China:Nanjing | collected 2016-01-25 ...
TAACACTTCTAATTGCCCAATTTAACATATGCACCGTGCTTTCGGCTTGACCCTTTCTTTCCATCTTTCGTCGATTCCATAACTGACCGGGTATCAATCACGATTTCTCTTTTGATGCGGTTGCCGGCGTTGTCGTAGGCGTAGCTGACCTGGTCTGCATAGACCGGGACATACATGACCAATATGGTCAATAAAATGGTCAGGATGCGTTTCATGTTGAGCTTTAGATTTTTGATAAGGTTTGTGGATATGAATAATCCACCTTGCAAAAATAGACAAAAATTTCGATATTTATCGACTGTATTGCAAAAAAAACAGCTGTTCTCCAAAATGGATCTAAAAAATGAAGAAAGTCCGCACCTTTAAACACACATTCTTTTGATTGCCGGAGTTTTCCCCCTTACGACAGGTTTTGATGCGATGATATGACAGCGGGTTGCACAATGGGGCGTTTGTTGTGCAGGTATAAGGGTGGAATCATAAAAAAGAGTTAACTTTGTGGCGGCTTTTCGCGTTATAACGTGAAAATCAAATGAATCATGGCAAATAGATTAGTAGATATAATCCGGACCCAGGCGTTGAAATACGGCGACCGGGAGGCCTATCGTTTCTGCTGGCGCAAAGACGGAGAATGGCAGCCTACATCGTGGAAGGAATTCAAGGTGCAGGTAGACGTGGCGGGAAAAGCCCTTGCCCGTCTTGGTCTTATTGAGAAAGACACAATCGCGATATGTTCGCCCAACACCCCCCAAATCCTTATCACCGAACTCGGGGCATTCCAAAACAGACTTGTCTCCATCCCGCTCTATTCCAGCTCCTCGCAGGAACAGTTTGATTTCATCGTCTCCAACGGCGGCGCGAGCGTGATTTTTGTCGGCGACTCCCACCAATACCCCCTTGCCTACAATTATTGGAAACGGCATAAGGATGATATAAAGAAGATAGTCATCTTCAAAAACGACCAGATTGAATTGGAAGAGGATGATGACGTGACCGTATTTTGGGACGATTTCGTAAGGTATGGCATGGAGGCCACTAAGGAAATTGCCGATGAAGTGTCCCGGCGCATGGAGGCGGGACTGCCCGAAGATATGGCCACCCTTATCTATACCTCCGGCACGACCGGCGAGCCCAAGGGAGTCTGCATCACCCACTCCAACTACGACGCCGCCATTGAGAAGCACCTCATGCTGCTCAAGCAGGTCAGCGACACCGACCTCTCCATGTCGTTCCTCCCAATGAGCCACATTCTGGAGAAGGCATGGTGCTATTTCTGCCTGTCGAAGGGAATTGCCATAGCGGTAAACTATGACCCCAGAATCATCCAGGACACGATCCATACGGTCCATCCCAATATAATGTGCTGCGTGCCGCGTTTCTGGGAGAAAGTCTACGCCGGAGTTAAGGAGAAAATAGCCGGAATGGGAAAGATTCAGCGCATGATGGTGGCCCGCGCATTGAAAACCGGAAAGCGCAGAAACCTCGACTATCTCCGGATCGGCAAGAAAGTGCCCTGGTTCGTGGAGAAGGAGTATCAGTTCTGGAACAAAAAAATATTCAGCAAGCTCAAGCACGCCATTGGCATTCCCAACCCAAATATGTTCCCTACGGCCGGAGCTCCTTTGAGCGACCGCATAGTGGAATTTATGCGGTCGGTCGGAATAGAGGTCGTGATCGGCTACGGACTGAGCGAGACAACGGCCACGGTCAGCTTCTATCCCCCGGTGGATTATGAGATAGGCACGGTCGGAATCCCTTTGCCCGGACTTCAGGTGAAAATTGACAAGAACGGTGAGATTCTCGTGAAAGGTCCGACTGTGACCCCCGGATATTACAAGAACGACAAGGCCAATGAAGAGGCTTTCACTGCCGACGGCTTCTTCCGCACCGGCGACGCAGGGTATTTCACCAAAAACGGGGCGCTCGTCCTGACGGAAAGGGTGAAGGACCTTTTCAAGACCTCCAACGGCAAATACATTGCCCCGCAGATGCTTGAGAGCCGTCTGGCGGAAAACAAATATATCGACGAGGTGGCCGTAATCGGCGACCAACGTAAGTTTGTCACGGCTCTTGTTGTGCCCAACCTTTCCCAGCTTCGCAAATGGGCGGAGGAGCGCGGAATGGATTACTCCGACACTCCGAGATTTGTCAAGGATAAGGCCGTGGTCGATTTCATGATGTCGCAGATTGATGAAGTGCAAAAAGACGTGGCCTCTTACGAGAAGATAAAGCGAATCACGCTTCTTCCCAACCATTTCTCGATAATGCATGGGGAAGTGACCAACACCATGAAGGTGCGTCGTCCGATTGTGGCCAAACGTTATGCCAAGGAGATAGAGGAGATGTACGCATATTGAAGAATCGTGCCATTATAGACTATTTCCCCGCAATGCTACGTTATATGGATATGGGCCGTGGATGCGGATGCAGACCGACGGGCCGCAAACACACTCTTACAACCGACAACTGACCGATAATGATCACACAGGAACAACTGAAAGAGGCTACGGAGCGCATGGAAGCGCTCAAAAGATATCTCGACATCGAGAATAAGAAAATAGAAGTGGAAGAGGAGGAGCTGCGCACCCACGTGGCCGATTTCTGGGAAGACCGCGACAAGGCGGAGGCCCAGATGAGAAAAATCAAAGGACTTCACTTTTGGATCGACTCCTATACGGAGCTTGAAAAGCATGTGGAGGAGCTGGCTCTTGCCTTTGATTTCGTGAAAGAGGAGCTCGTGACCGAGGAGGAGGTCGATGCCCAGTATGCCAAGGTCATGGAGACCCTTGAGCGTCTTGAGCTTCGCAACATGCTCCGCCGTGAGGAAGACAAGCTTGGCGTTGTGCTCAAGATTAATTCCGGGGCCGGCGGCACTGAAAGCCAGGACTGGGCCCAGATGCTCATGCGCCTATATTTGAGATATGCCGAAAAGCATGGCTACAAGACTTCCATAGCCCAGCTGCTTGAAGGCGACGATGCCGGAATAAAGTCGGTCACCATCAACATCGAAGGGGATTATGCGTATGGTTTCCTGAAGAGCGAGAACGGTGTCCACCGTCTTGTCAGGGTCAGCCCCTACAATGCCCAGGGAAAGAGGATGACCTCGTTTGCATCGGTCTTCGTGACGCCCCTTGTCGACGATACCATCGAGATAAACGTGGAGACGGCGAAAGTGTCGTGGGATACGTTCCGTTCCGGTGGCGCCGGCGGTCAGAACGTCAATAAGGTGGAATCAGGAGTGCGTCTGCGCTATCAGTACAAAGACCCATACACGGGGGAGGAGGAGGAGATCCTTATCGAGAACACCGAGACCCGCGACCAGCCTAAGAACAAGGAGAACGCCATGCGCCAGCTCCGTTCGATACTCTATGAAAAAGAGCTCAACCATCGCATGGAGGAGCAGGCAAAGATAGAGGCAGGAAAGAAAAAGATAGAATGGGGCAGCCAGATTCGCAGCTACGTCTTCGACGACCGCCGAGTGAAGGATCATCGCACGAATTATCAGACCTCCGATGTCGGTGGCGTGATGGATGGCGATATCGATGCCTTCATCAAGGCCTATCTCATGGAGTTTGCCGCTACCGACGCTCCCGAATAAGCTGCAATTCGACGCACTTACCCCCCCCTCAAATAGGAGAAAAAACAGGGCTGACAGAAAAATTGCTTTCTGTCAGCCCTTGCTTTTTTTCGTCGGTTTCGGGATTTCGCGACAATCGGCCGGATTATTTGCGTTCTTTGATGAGGCCGCGACGATAGGCGTAAAGGAGTTCACGAAGCTCTTCAATTTGGCCGAGAAGTTCGCGCCCCCGGTCCGTGTCGCGCACACGCATACGATGGGAGCTGAGTTCCACCAATCGGTTGGTGGAGATGATATCCGTGCCGTTCTTCACGGCCTCTTCCGCCGATGTGAACGGCTCGTGCTGCACGAGCTCAAATCCCCGGCTGTGGTAGACGAGTGTATAGCCGGCGATGCCCGTCGTGTCGTGGTAGGCTTTCGAAAAGCCTCCGTCGATGACCATCAGCTTGCCGTTGGCCTTCACGGGATTCTCTCCGCTCCCTACCATCACCGGCACGTGGCCGTTGATGATGTGGCGATGCTCGCCGAAGACGCCGAAGGCATCGAGAATCATATCGCAAATCTCCTCATTGTCGCGAAGATGATAATACCATCCTTTCTCCTCCTGATGCGTCTCCTTGTTGGCTATGAAATAGCGTTCGAAAGTGGTCATCCTCGCCTTGTCGAAAAGCGGGGAGTCGGGTCCGCACCATGCGTATAGGTAGTAATCCACGGCATTCTTCCGCTCCTGATCCGGCGTGTCGGAATTGACGGCCGATCGCATCAGCAACTCTATCTGCTGGAGAAGCTCCTTGCCGTGGTAGGGTTTGCCATTGACGGCTACGTCCTTTAGCGTGCCGTCTTCATTGAGCGGCATTGAGGCATGAAACAGAAGGTTGGAATTATGCACGGCGTATAGGCTGCCGTGGGAATAAAATATGGAGATATGGCTCTTTAGCTTGTCGCTGACCAGGAAAGAATGCGTCAGCTTCTCCATCAGGACTTTCTCCTCCTCCGTCAGTGCGTAAGGATCCGAGGGGTTTAGGGTCGGCAGATTGGAGTCCTTAAGGGGATAGGTTTTCCCGTTAAGTTTTATAGTAGAGTCCTTAAGGTCGATGAGATGAAGCAATCGCCTTTCTCCCATGTTCCATTCCGGGTGTCGCTCGATTATTTGCCCCTCAAGCTTAAACTGGATTATGGCTATTGCCTTGTGCATCTTGGCGATGAGTCGGCGGTTTTTGTCGGAAAGGGGCTCTTCGTCGGAATTGTCTTTCGGCATGAAAATGTCGCAAGGGTCGTCGCCATATTTCTCCATGGCGAAAGTGGCGAGCGGGACGAGATTTATGCCGTAGCCGTCCTCCAGCGTGGTCATGTTGCCATATCGGAGAGATATGCGCAGCACGTTGGCTATGCACGCCTCGTTGCCGCAGGCTGCGCCCATCCAGAGCACGTCGTGGTTGCCCCATTGGATGTCGAAGTCGCGATACGATAGGAGGGTGTCGAGCACGAGATGGGCTCCGTCTCCACGGTCGTAGATATCGCCGAGCAGGTGAAGCTGGTCGATGCTGAGATGCTGGATGACGTGGGAGATGGCTCTGATAAACACTTCCGCTTGCCCCGTCGAGATGATGGATTCGATGATGCGGTTGTAGTAGGGCTGCTTGTTCTCCTCAGATGGCGATTCGTGGAGGAGCTCCTCGATTATATACGCGAATTCTGACGGAAGGCTTTTCCTCACCTTCGAACGCGAATACTTGGAAGAGACGGATTGAAGCACCTTTATCAGCTGGTGAAGCGTGATCTGATAAAAGTTCTCAAGGTCCTTTTCTGTGGAGCGGATAAGGGCGAGTTTCCTCTCCGGATAGTATATCAGCGAACAGAGTTGGCGGATGTCGTCCTCACGCAGACTTGTGGAGAAGATTTCGTTCACTTTTCTCTTGATATTGCCGGAGGCGTTTTTTAGGATATGGCGGAAGGCCTCTGATTCCCCGTGTATGTCGGCGATGAAATGTTCGGTGCCTTTCGGGAGATTGAGGATTGCCTCAAGGTTGATTATTTCCGTGGCAGCGGTCGATATGTTGCCGAAATTCTGCGACAGCAGTTCGAGCACTCTCCGGTCGGATTCTGTTTTGTCTTGTGAATATGTTGTCATAGTTCTAAGATTCAGTTTGACGGTGTTTATATTCGAGAATCCATTTCGCGAATCTGGCTATGCCCTCATCGAGCGAAATGGATGGGGAATAGCCGAAATCCCGGCTTAGAAGAGAGGTGTCTGCCCAGGTGTCTTTGACGTCGCCCGGTTGCATCGGAAGAAATTCCAGAGTCGCCTTTCTCCCAAGATTCGACTCCAGCAGGGAGATGAAATCCATTAGTCGTTCGCTTTTCCCTCTCCCGATGTTGTAGATTCTATTGTTTCCGGGGGATTTTGCAGTCAGCACTCTGACGACCCCTTCCACGATATCGTCAATATAGGTGAAATCGCGGGAGAGGTCGCCGTTGTTGAATACCTTGATTGCTCGGTCGCCGAGTATCGCGTCTGAAAAAAGCATCGGCGCCATGTCGGGTCTTCCCCAGGGACCGTAGACCGTGAAAAAGCGCAGTCCGGTGGTAGATAATCCGTAAAGTGATGAATAGACAGAAGCCATGAGCTCATTGCTTTTCTTCGTTGCGGCGTAGAGCGACACGGGATTGTCAACGTTGTCGGTTTCTGAAAAGGGTATTTTGCTGTTGCTTCCATAGACGGAGCTTGAGGAGGCGTATACAAGACGTTCAGCTCCATGCAGGCGGCAACATTCCAGAATGTTGAGAAATCCCATAAGGTTTGTCTGCCCGTAGGTCAATGGATTTTCTATGGAATATCTGACTCCCGCCTGGGCCGCCATATTGACCACTGCCCGAGGCTTTTCCCCGTCAAACAGCGAGCTGAGACTGTTGATGTTGGATATGTCGAGGCGCACGAACGACAGATTCTTCCATCGGGAGCTTCTCAGCGTAATTCCCCATGGAATGTCGATGTGCTCCACCGGAAGGCGGGAAGAGCCGCTGCAGGGTGTGGCTGTGGTGGTCGGCCAATTCGGGTCGATACTGAATCCGGCATTCCTGAGCCGTTGTATCTTTAGGGCCGGGTCGTAGTAGGCGTTTATGTTGTCGATGGCGATGACTTCGTGGCCATCGGAGGCGAGACGCGTGGCGACAGCGTTTCCGATGAAGCCGGCGCCCCCGGTGATCAGTATTTTCATCTGTCGGTATATTTCACGGTTTGTTTACGATTCAAGACAGCTATATCGAAATATGACGCCGACGTGTTGTGGTCAATGTCGATATAAGTTTGTTATAGTTATAAATTGGCATGGGAAATCTCCGGAACTGTATCTGAAGAGGTCGCCATGTATATTATTAACGATAAAATTCGCGGAAAGTATGAAAAAAGTGGTAATAATGGGGGCTTCCAGTGGAATGGGCTATGCTTTGGCAGAAGCCCTGGCGTCAAGAGGCGTGAAAGTCGGAATCGCGGCGAGGCATACATCGAGTATGCGAGAGCTTAAGGACAGGTATCCGCTTTACGTGGAATACGAAAGTATCGACATCACAAAAAGGGATGCTAAAGCAAAGCTCGAATCCCTTATAGATAAAATCGGAGGGATGGATATCTATTTCCATTCTGCCGGAATCGGATATGAAAACCTCAGCCTTGACCCTGAACGGGAAGTGGAAATCATTAGGAGCAACGCGGTCGGATTTGCGAGAATGCTATGCAGTGCCTACCGCTATTTCCGCGACAATGGAAGGAAAGGACATATCGTGGCAATCACTTCAGTGGCCGGCACTAAAGGAATCGGACGGCTTTCGGCATATTCTTCCACCAAAAAATTCGACCAGACTTATATCAATGCCCTTGAGCAGCTTTCGCATGAGGAGGGAGCCGACATTGCCTTCACGGATATACGCCCCGGATGGGTGCATACGCCCTTGTTGCCCGACGATAGGAAGTTCCCGATGGAAATGAGCGAGGAATACGTGCTGCCGTATATTCTTAAGGCGATTGTCAGGAAAAAAAGGGTGCAGGTGATAGATTGGCGCTGGAATGCGCTTGTCGGAGCATGGAGACTCCTCCCCAACTGCATTTGGACCCGCATGAAAATCCGCCTCTCCGACCCCGACACCCCGCTCCCCGTCGACCTCAATCTTCCGGCATCTGAAGATAGGAGATTTGATTAGAATTTGCGGAGTGTCACGGTCGTTTCGCCGTCGCGTAGGATGAGATTCTTTTTGTCGAGTCTGACGACGGTGAAGCTGACGGGATTTGTGTTTATGCCATATTGGCGGAGAATCATCTTTTTGTCCTGACTGTTGGCATGTGGGAAATCCAGGGTCAGTTTGCCGTCGGCATGCCTGAAATTTCCGGTCGTGAAATAGTCGCCGTAATATGTAAGTTGGCAGGTGTGGAGATAGAAGCAATAATAAAGCCGTTCGCCGACGATCTCCGTCTCAGGCTTGGGGCTGACCTCCATCACTTCCCATTGCCCGTCAAGGTCGCCGTTGATTGGGGATTTCTGGCATGACGCCAGCATCGCTGAAATGAGAATGAGGAAAACTGTTGCCAAGTGGCAGAATGGATTGTGGACTGTATTTTTCATTTTCTTCATTTTTTATTCAATCCGAAGAATCCCGTTTTCCCTATCGAGACTCTGGCTCCGAAGCTTTTCCCGAGCAACTTGCCGGCATCCCCGGCTATTGCCGCGCTGACGTGCCATCCCTTAAGCCTTTCCGGTCGCCAATTGACTTCGAGAAGTCCGTTGAAATTGTCGAGCACCTCCGGATATGGCATGTTGTAGGTGCCCCAGTTTCGGGAGTAGGAGAGAAGCAGACGATATGAAAGCGATTTAAGGGGATTCCCGGCTATGCCGAGGTGATGACCTATGATTCTTGTGTCGAGAAAAGAGATATGGTGGTTGCGGTTGTAGATAGGGGAGAGCATAAGGGGATTGCCGATGCCCATTCCCCAATGCTGCCAGCCTGTGTAGACGGAGTGGGAATAATAGTTGTCGCGGCCGCTGACCTGCTCCGGAATTTCCGGAGAGCTGACGTTGAGCACGGCTCCGGTCTGGTCCTTGGAATACAGATACTCATATACGAATGACGAGACGAAAGGATTTCGTGGAAGTTGCACTTCCACACCCCAAAGCCCGTCTTTCCATCCATACTCGAATGTCATCTGCGAGTGGTCTTCAAAGAAATGTTCGTAGTATGCGGTGACGCTCCAGTCGGCGTCAGGTAGCCAGGAAAGGGAGATATTGTATGCCCCGAGCATGTTGCCCTCCACCGTCACGACCTCCCCGTCGAAATTCTCCGACGTTGTCGACATTGGGAAAAGGGCGTTCAGCCATTGTTTCAGTCCGCTTCCCATTTTCAATTCCTTCCCGTCCTTGAATGATTTGCCACCAAACTGCGTGGCCATCTCAATTCCGACCACGGCCTGTAGCGGGAACTTGGAAGTGTTGCCTCCACGCAGCCATAGCCCTTTTGAATGATAAAGCACGTCTTCCGTTCGTTTTGAGCCGGGGGCTGCCCATGATTTTTGCCAGCCGGAATCGGTAAACATGCCGTAGGAGATATATCCCTTAACTGAAAACCATCCATTGGTGCCCCAAAACGGGGCGTAATCGAATATGCCAAGCCTAAGCTGCGGAATGGGCATGGCGTTGCCGGAATAAAGGAGGTTGCCGGATGAGAGGCGAGGGTCGTTGAATTCCCCCCATATCTCTTTGCTGCCGAGTATCGCTCCGAGAGAGCGATATTTTATCTCGCCGTAGAGCTGATGCACGGAGAAGGGCGCTGTCATGTTCCATCCTGCTGCCAAATCCACCCCCGCGCCCCATGAGAAACGCTTGTCGCGGTCGATGTCCTTAAACACTCCGGCCCTGACGTAGCCATTGTTTTTGGTTGGCGAGCCAAGACCCTGAAGATTGTTCATAAGCCAAAATGGGGTATATTCTCCGCCTGAAAAAGTGGCAACGGTTTCTGCCTCATATCTTATGGAGTCATTGTCGGCTTTTGCCGCCAAATGGCACAATGCCAATATTCCCGACATAAGCGAGGCTATGAGGGAATGCCGAAAATATTTATGCGTGAGGGTAACTGCTTTCAAGATGTTGCTTGTTGTAAAGTTATGTTTTTTGGCGAAGTTGTTTAAACTTTTTCTTTTCAAGATTTCGTCATATTTTCGAGCTGATTTTTAATCGCGAAGAGGGAATTTAGCGGGCTAAATTCCCGATGAACGATTAAAAAGCAGCCGAAAAGATGATGAAGGATTGGAAAGAGCTTTCAAAAAAGGAAAAAGCCTTTATCAACTTCATTTGCGTAAAAAGTTTAAACAACTTCGGCTACAAAATTAATATAAAATCCTTGTTTTCTCAATAAATATGAGTAAAAATCGTTTGATATTTGGAGTCGCTCCTAATAGGATGTTTCCCGTCCCTGGTAGAAGGACAAGCTTTTGAACCCCTTCTCCGGCTTTGCGGGATTACATGGATTCCAAGAATGAATAACCCTCATCGAAACAAGAAAATGCGTTTTGAAGTCAAAGGAAAAATATTGTCGATAGCCGTGCTATTGATTTTGTTGATGTCAGTGGGATGCTCCACGCCCAAAGACGTGGCATATTTTCAGGATGTCAGCCAGACAGTTCTCCCTGTTGAGAAATCACGCCCCATAAGGATAGAGCCATCCAACAGGCTTAGCATTATCGTTAAGTCGAAGGATCCGGAATTGAGCAATCTCTATAATCTTCCGGTCAGCAGCAACCGTCTCGGTGAAGCTGCCGGACAATACAGCTCCGATGGAATGTCGGTCTATACGGTCGATGCCGAAGGTAAGATCGATTTCCCTGTGCTTGGGGATTTGAAGGTTGAGGGGATGACGCGTGGAGAGCTCGCCTCCTTTATCAAAGGGGAGTTGATCGGAAAAGGCCTTGTGAAGGACCCGGTCGTCACGGTCGAGCTTCTCGATGCCTCCTTTTCCGTCATGGGAGAGGTCAACCGCCCCGGCCGTTTCCCCATCGACAAAGACCGTCTCAATATCCTGGAGGCGCTCTCAATAGCAGGCGACCTGACAATCCAGGGGCGCCGCGAGAACATAATCGTGGCTCGTGAGGAAGCCGACGGCGTCCACACCTACAGGCTCGATCTCACCAACATGAACGAGCTTCTCAGCTCCCCGGCCTATTATGTGAAACAGGGCGACGTGGTCTACGTCGAACCCAACGACGTCCGCAAACGTCAGACCACCGTCAACGGCAACAACCTCCTCTCCTGGAGCTTCTGGGTCTCCGTAGCCTCCCTCCTGACCTCCATTGCCGTCCTTATCGTGAAATAATTGTAGGCTGATGGGAAGATTGACAAAATTGCATAAATAGAATTGTATTATATAAGACCGATAAAATGGGTTCGTTATCCGATATCATGACAAAAAAGGAGGATTCAGTAGAATTCTCGTTCAAGGATTTTTTTAGCAAATGTTTTGCGAAATGGCCCTGGTTTGTGGCCTCTTTCGTGGTTTGCGTAGGGATAGCCGTATTGTATATACTCCGTCAGGAGCCCGAATATGAGAGGAGAGAGGAGATTCTGATAAAGGATCAGGATTCAGGTGGCGGCATTGGTGATATCGCTAATGCCTTCTCCTCGTTTGGCCTTGTTTCGACGAGCAGCAGTGTTTATAATGAATTGATTTCGTTGCGCTCGCCTGCCGTAATGTATGAGGTGGCCAAGGGGCTTGATCTTGATATGGACTACAACAAAAGGGGAGGCTTCCACCCCGTCACTCTATATGGGAAAACTCTGCCCGTTAAGGTCATAATGCAGGATGTGGAGGAACAGGGTTCCGCCTCATTCCGTATGGCTCTCGACCCCGATGGAGGAATAAGGCTCTGGAAGTTCAAGAAGTATGTCGACGACGACGAGATTAAATTTGATGACGAAATTGAGGTTGACAAAGGTAGCCGGAGCGTGAAGACCCCCATTGGGACAGTGCTGATGGTTGACAACCCGCTTTATTCCGGTAAGAAGCTCGACAAGACTATAGAGATCGACGTCTCCAAAAGCCCGATGCAATCCACGGTGGAGTATTATTGCGACAAACTCAATAGCTCAGTCGTTGACAGGGAGGCGGATGTAATAGGTCTTTCGATAAGGGATGTCAGTGTGCAGCGTGCTGTAGATATTCTCAACAACATCCTGACGGTCTACAACGAGGAGTGGGTGAAAGACAAGAATAAGATCGCTGTGGCAACGTCGGCTTTCATCAACGAGCGTCTGAAGATAATCCAGCAAGAGCTCGGAGACGTGGATACAAGCATAGCCGATTACATGGCTAAGACCGGCACCCCCGACATTGTGGAGTCCACCAAGGCTTCTTATGAGAAGAGCGGAGCTTTGGAAGTGGAGATGCTGACGATAAGCAACACCCTTTCCATATCGGAATATATGAAATCGTATCTTGCGGATGGTTCGAACGCATTCAAGGTGATTCCGGCCAATACGGGTATTGGGAATGTGGCTCTTGAGCAGCAGATTGCTGAATACAACAAGGTGCTGTTGGCGCGGAATAATATTTTGGACAATTCGTCGGCTGCCAATCCATTGGTACAGGACTACGATACGAATCTTGCGTCCATGAGGGAATCTATAATCAGGAGTGTCGACAATCAGGTAAAGGGTTTGAGGCTTCAGCTCTCCAACGTAAGGAAAGAACTTAGAGGCACGGAGGGTAAAATATCCGAAACGCCTACCAAGGCATTGCCGCTGCTGACGGAGGAACGCCAGCAGAAGGTGAAGGAAAGTCTCTATCTGTTCCTTCTCCAGAAGCGTGAGGAAAACGAACTTTCCCAAAAGTTCACAGCCGACAATACGAGAGTGATCACCCCTCCGATGGGTTCGCTGAAGCCTGTCTCTCCCAAGAAGATGATTATTCTGCTTGTGGCTCTTGTGTTCGCTGCCTTGATTCCTTTGGTGGCAGTCTATATAATGTTCACGAGCGACACGAAGGTTAGAAGCAAGAAAGATCTTGAGAATGTAAAGATGCCGTTTGTCGGCGAAATTCCGCAAGTCGGAAAGCGTGGGAGCCTCAAAACAAATGCCGGCAAACGGCATCGTTCTCTCAAAGATGAAAAGGCTCCGATGGCGGTGGTGGAAGAAGGGAAGCGCGACGTTGTCAACGAGGCCTTCCGCGTCATACGCAGCAATCTTGATTTCATGTCAGGCAAGAAACAGGGATCGCATGTTGTGATGATTAGCTCGATCAATCCCGGAAGTGGCAAATCGTTTGTCTCTTATAATCTTGCCTTGAGTTTCGCGATAAGGAAAAAGAGTGTGCTCGTGGTGGATTGCGACCTCCGTCATGGCTCTGCCTCAATGTTTGTTGGAATGCCGAAGAAGGGTATTACGGATTATCTGACATCGCGCGCGGATGATTGGCATAGCCTTGTGGTGCAATCGTCCGCAAATCAGGAATTGGCGATACTTCCTATCGGCAAGATGCCCCCGAATCCGGCCGAATTGCTCGAAGGCAGCCGACTCGGCTCGCTGATAGAGGAGGCAAGGAAAGAATATGATTATGTCTTCCTTGATTGTCCTCCGGTGAATATCGTGGTCGATACGCAGATAGTGGCTCCGTATGCCGACACTACCTTGTTCGTTGTCCGTGCTGGCCTTCTTGAGCGTGCGGCTATAAGCGAGCTCAATGAATTCTATGCGGAGAAGAAATTCAATCATATGGCTCTTATCCTCAACGGCACTGATGCTGCCCATAGCCGTTATTATACATATGGCAACTATCAGAGTTTTGCGGAATAATGGCCTCGTTTGACAGGCTGAGGGGAATTGTCCGGATGAGTTGTAAGTTATATTTAAGGAGATTGTAGCAATGGGAATTTGGCCATTTAAGAAAATAGCATCCTTGAAGGATTCCGGAATGTTTGAGGGGTTCACCGACTGGCATTCCCATATTCTTCCGGGTGTAGACGACGGTATAAAGACGCTTGACGATTCTATCTCTGTTCTTAAGAGATTCGATGAACTTGGGATAAAGAAGGTATGGCTTACCCCGCATATCATGGAGGATTATCCCAATGAAACCGAAGTACTCCGTCAGAAATTTGAGGATCTAAGTAATGCCTGGACCGGAAAGACTGAGCTGAGGCTTGCTTCAGAAAATATGTTGGACGCTCTGTTTGAGGAGCGGCTCGAAAAAAGGGATTTCCTTCCGATAGGGGAGGATGGCAACCATCTTTTGGTGGAGACGTCATATTTCACCCCTCCGTTCAATCTTGAAGGGATTCTCGAAAAGATCTTTTCAGCAGGCTATTTCCCTATTCTTGCTCATCCTGAACGCTATCGTTATATGGAGGAGGAGGATTATAAGCGACTTAGGGATATGGGGCTTAAATTCCAGCTCAATTATGTCTCCCTCGTTGGGGGATATGGGGATACAGCCCAAAAGAAAGCCGAATGGCTTCTTTCCCATGATATGATCGACCTTCTCGGCGGCGACCTTCATCGCCTCGACAGTGTAAATAAATTCCTGGAGCAATCTCCCCGCAAAAAAGACTTCCTCGATAGTCTGAAAGCCCTAACTTCCTCTCCTATCATAAGATCGTAAATATTGCAGCCTGCATATGAGTATGAAACTTGTACGTCTCACTTCTGATACTGATCTTTCCGGATTTGAGTGCGGTGATGATGATTTGAACAAATTTCTTGTAGAGGATGCAAGAATTTTCTCGGCATGCGTGTTGCCACATTTATTATCCTTAGTAATCGTAAAAATATAAGAGCTTGTTTAACATTCATTTTTAAACAAGCTCTTAATGGCGCTTTTAGGCTTAATTGAATATCGAGGCCTTTATTTTGTCGAAAAATTGATGCCTGATTTTGTCAAGATTTATCTCGGTATAGTTGTCTGATTTTAGAAAATTCCTTTCTGCGTTTCTCGTTAAATATTCCTTGTCGATATTATTCAGGACTTTGACGATTTCGTCAGGAGATTTTGCAGTAAATAGGCATTCATTAGGAAGAAGTTCGGGAATTGCACCGGCTCTTGTAGCTATGCAGGGTGTTGCCCTGCTCATCGCTTCGACTATGCAGCGTGAAAATCCCTCTGTAAGGCTTGGATGAATGCATACGTCCATGCTGTCCATAAAGGCAAAGATTTCTGAATGTGGCATGATTCCCATGAAATGCACCTGTTCTTCAACGTCCCATCTTTTTGCAACACTGAGAAGATAGTCTTGGCTTCCACCTCCTATGAGATAATAATGGAATCTGGTGTCTCCCATTTGTTTTAGTTTCCCCAACGCTTCAATCACGTATTGCTGACCTTTATATCTTACGTATACTGCGCCGATAGTGCATAATGTGATACGTTCCGACAGGTTGGTCTTTGAAATTTTATTGAGACGGTTTTTAAGAATATAATCGCCGTGATCCGTGATTCTCACGTCTCCGATGCCAATCTGCAGGCCATTTGTAGGATATCTCTTCTGTAAGAACTTTTGTGATACATAGAGAGCATAATCAGATTTTTTCAGCGTGCGTTTTAATGAGAAATACGCAAGTGGTGCTATCGCCTTCCCTTTTGGAGAATGATTCCAAAGCATGTCCCATGTACATCCTACAACGTAAGAAAGATACTTTTTATGGTATCTTTTGGCTGCATTAGCGCCATATTCTGCATTAAGGTCTGGCACGTAGCCTATGATTAGGTCGTTGTTTTGTATTGTTTCGTCAATAAGCCGTTTATATTTATTGGGGACAAAGATATGAGACTTTGATATGAGCCTCACGTTTAATGGCGATATTTCTGAAATCTCTTTATCTATGTTGGTCGCGGCTTTGCCATGGTAGGTTCTGCCTATGATTGAGAGTGGTCCAATGTATAAGAATCTCTTGAGAATGTCGTAGGTATTGGCAGAGACAAGCACTTTGCCGTTCTCCACTCTGACGTATTGGCTTGTTACGACCAACACTCTTATCTCCTTGTCTTCTGTATGCATACTTATGGGATTGTTTTGTTCTATTTTTTTTAATGCTTTGTGATTGCGATGAGAAAGATTATAGGATGCCGAACAAAATTTTTAATTTTAGCCAAAAATCACTGTTGCGCCGGTCAAATGTGTAATCTTTATCTCGCAGCAAATTAAGCATTGAGGAAATTGAACCACGATATGTTGCGAGTTTTATAGCTGCCTCCATAGCTTCGTGGGTCATAAGATTCCCGTGAATGCGGATCATTTCTTTAGCGGCAGTTTCTTTGGGATGTGTTTTCAATGATTTGCCCAATGTCCTTAATCTGCGTTTCCAAATTTGGAGAAAGCTTCTTCTAATACCTACCTGATTGCCGGAATGCTGACGATAAAGTATACGTGATTCTTTGTCAAGAAACATATGTCCACAAAGATTTGCAACTAAATATGCCCATTCGTCGTGAGCCATCTCCATCTTCGGCCTTTCTTTAGTAAAAGCAAGAAGGAGGTTTCTGTTCATGACTTCAGAGCATCCAAGACCAAGATTCCTTATCAGGCATTTCTTGGCGGATGGGGTCAGAGATTCATCACGGCCCAAGCCATGGTTGATGCCATTTTCATAATAATGGAAATTTGAGCAATAGAGCGCGATTCCAGAATCATGGCATTTGATGCAATCTACGGCGCGTGATAGTTTGTCGGGCATCCAGATGTCGTCTTGGTCGGCAAAGGCGAAATAATCGTAATCCCTAAGATTTTGGGCTGCATATTCCGCCAACTCAAAGAAAGACTTTCTCCATCCGATATTATTCCCCTTGATAAGAATAATCAAATCGGGGTATCTGTCGATGTAATCAGAAATGATAGTCAAGGTCTTGTCAGTCGATCCGTCATCCCTTATCAAGAGCTTCATGTCAACGCCCTTTTGATTCAAAATGCTGTCAAGTTGCTCAACGATGAATTTCTCACCGTTGAACGTCGACATCAAAATTGCTATCCTTTTCATTCCCATAGAAATTGTCTAACAGCGTTAGATTGCCGCTTCCGCGCTCAATCATACCACAAAAGTAAGAAAAATTTTGAGAGATTCCTTCATATAAATAATAAAGTTGCTAAAACTTTTTCGCGTTTTCTCAGATTTCCTCAAAATAACATAAAACTCACGACTCCCATTGCTGTCTTTGCACTTCCATCCCCCCATCCTTCCCGTAAAAGCCCATAACAGCCAAATCAGAACAAGATTTTTCAAATCAGAACGAACTTTTATTTTTCAAAAAAGAACAAAATTTTTCAAATCGGAACAGCATATGGCTGACGGTGCAAATTCAGCACCGAGGATTTTACCGGCCCGGCCGAATTCCGCATTGATAATCGCTAAGGGAAACAATGAATCTTCATTCTTATTATATCGTAAATTAAATTATTGATTGTTTGTGTATTAGCTAATAACTTTTGAGAAATTCATTCTTCCATCTATTTTCTCTATCCGGTAGGGTTTTGGGATTGAAAATTGACACGTATGGGAACCAGGTCCGATACATGGAAATGTAATATGGGGTTTGAGAAACTAAAATAATTCCAATAACGGTTGCCTTTACCCAATTTCTAAGGCTGGTGTTGCTGATTAAATTGGCTAATGCGACTGTTACAAACATGGATGTATAGTTCGTGAAGCGAGAGAATATTATAGGAATAGAGAAAAAGCCGATGCAAAATATTATTTGAAGCAATATCATTGGTTCCTCTCTTAATTTTAATTTAGCCACACGATATATAATTAATGCCGTCAAGGGGGGGGCTATTGATTTTATTAATTCCCCAATAATCCAATTCATGTTAAAAGTTTCGCGCATTCTAATATATTGATCAATACGCATTGTTATTGATTTGAATGGTAATATTTCTACCATAAAATCAAAAATAGGCAGTGAGAATAATATGGCGATGCAGCCAATGATATAAATTAAGTTTAACCTCAAATATCTCACCAAAGGGAATACGCATATGATGATGGCAGAATAGTGAAATGAAATGGATAACAATGAAAAAAGATAATATCTTAGCCAACGTTTATTCTCAATATTGCGGTAGTTCAAAAGAAAGATCGCAATTGCCACACTTTCCCGCATGATTTCTGTAGAGAAGTACAGCCACTGCATAACAAAGAAAACGAGTAAACCAATGAATATGTTATTGCAGTACCTTCGTAAAAAAATAAAAATACATCCATTTGTTATGGCAGCCATTAACATTTGAAATACCCAAAAATCCCTGAACAGAGTTTTGCATACCGAACATAGCAATAAATATCCCGGTTCATACCTTTGTTCGGTTATATCGGATAATGATAAGTCGCTGATATCTTTGATGTGCCTGAAACTATACATATAAGATAGGGTATCGACACCGACTTTATATCTAAAACCGAGCATGACAAAAATATAGATCCAAATGACAAGGATATATATTACCTTGATTTTGGTAGGGAAGCGTTTGTTATAATAGCCTCCAATCGCTGCTAATACTACAGGTATGAGATATTCCATTTTTCTTTCGTTCTTATTTCTTTGTCGTTTGGCCGGCTATGTGCTTCTTGATCTGGCGCTCCGTGGAGACCAGCCAAATGACGCAGCTAATTATTTGTGACACTACAATTGCCCAGACCACCCAGATGTTGCCCGCGAATGCAGCTGCAAGTAGCGTGGCAATAACGATTGCGGATTTCACGGTCTCAAGATAAAATATCTTTTTTGTGTCGCCAAGAGTCTTTATGACGTTGCGACAAAGTATCTGTATGGATGCAGGAGGGATGGATATGGCGAGGATTCTGAATATTTCTGTCGTGCTCATCCATTCCTCCCCGAGCACTATCCGGATTATCAATTCGGCAAACACGAGGAAAAGCACCGTCACTAATAAGAGCCCGGCCGACAGGATCCATAGTAGCCGGTGGTAGACATTAAGCACCTTTAACGGATTCTCCATTCTCGCCATCATCGGGAATATCGTCTGGTCCATCATTGTGGTGATGGAATTTTGGCAGAAATTCGTGATTCTCCCTACCTGCGTATAGTAGCCCGTAAATTGCATGGAGGAAATCTTGCCAATGATGTTGGTGGAGATATTGTTGGCGATTGTCCGTATTGTGTCGGAGCCAAGAAGGCTTATGCCAAAAGAGAACTGATAGCGAAATGATTCACGAGAGAAGGTTAGCGACGGTATGAAACGGTTGTATATCTGCATACAGACCACGTGCATCACGGCAAGCACAATTTGCATCCACACCAATGCCCAGTAGCCGTAGCCTTCCATCGCGATCAATATGGCTACTCCCAACGACACTATTCCGCTGACAAGATTGATAATAGCGTAGATCTTATAGTTCAAGTCTCTGAATATCATTATCCGTTGGGTCACTCTGAATGCATGGATGATGATGGTCAGACTGATTATCCGGATTATGTCGGTCAGTGCTTCTTCTGAGTAGAAATCGGCGATAAGCGGGGCCGTGAAATAAAGAAGGAGGAATATCAGGATACTGACAACGAGATTATAATAGAAGAGAGTGGAATAGTCAGCATTCGTGACGGTCGGCTTTTTGAGAAGCGCTCCCCCCATCTCGGAGTCTACCACAATCTGGGCGAAAGCAATGAATATCGTGACGATTCCAATCAACCCGAAATCATCCGGGGTCAGCATCCGGGCAAGAATGACGGTGGATAGGAAGGTGATTCCCGATTGTCCAAGAATCGAGATTCCGCTCCATATGATGTTTCTGATGTTGCTCATGCCTGAAGTTGGTTTGTCTTCTTAAAAGCTTTAAACGGCTCCTTAATCATAACGGCGGAGCAATCTCAATTATTCTAATTGGGAAATGAAGATGTAGAAACTTTTGTAATCATTCGATATTTTTTCGCGACTTGAATGTCTGGAATGAGGGCGGCAGACAATAAACGGCGAAAATAATCGTATTTTATTTGGATGGGATTCCGGATGGGGATTCTATAAACTTGAGGTTTGACTTATGCTGTTGGCTTCCGGATTGAGCGGTATAGAAGCTCCTTTCTCGGAGGCAAACGGTCATTCGTCGGCCTTATTTACAAATCTTTTGGAGAGCTGCGGAGCGGTTCCGCCGGTTGTCCTTTTTTTATCTGACATCGTGAATGAAGAAACTATTATTGGTGATTAATGAGGATAGATTCTTTCTCTCCCACAGAACCCGGATCGCGGAAAAAGCCGCCGAGGAGGGGTGGGATGTCACGCTCGTCGTGAAAGACACCGGAAAAGCCAAGGAAATCGAGCGGATGGGTTTCAAGGTGATTCCCTTGCCTGTCAATCCCACGGGGATGAACATCCGCGAGGAGATGAAGACCCTGAGGTTTCTTTATTCCCTCTACAGGCGCAACCCCGACGCGATAATCCATCAGGTCGGGCTGAAAAACATGTTGTGGGGCGGCATTGCTTCCCGTCTTGCCACGACCAAAGGCGTTGTCTATGCCGTGAGCGGATTGGGAACGTTGTTCGGGGAGCACACCTCCGGGATTCTTTCTAAAGTCTTGTTGAGGATTCTGCGTTTCGGCCTGAGCAAGAGGAATGTCGCTGTCATCTTCCAGAACCACGACGACGAACGGGAGTTTGTCGATTCCGGTGCCGTGAGAGGGAAACACTTTTTTTTCATCAAGGGGTCGGGAGTCGACCTAAAGGAATTTGAATATTGTGCGGAGCCCGACGTTAAGCCTTTGAAGATTGTCTTCACCGGGCGTATGCTTGAGGAAAAGGGAGTGAAAGACCTTGTCAAGGCGGCGGAGATTCTGCGTAAGGACTATGAAGGGAAAATCGAGTTCCTGCTTTGCGGAGGATTGTCTACGAATCCAAGCGCTTTGTCGGAAGAGGATATGCACGCCATGGCCGACGGACGCTACATCAAATGGCTTGGCCATCGCGACGACGTCTGCGACATACTGCGTCAATCCGCCATAATGTGCTTCCCGAGCTACTATAGGGAGGGCGTTCCCAAGTCTTTGTTGGAAGCTTCGGCCATCGGTCGCCCGATTGTGACCACCGATTCCATCGGATGTCGCGACACGGTGGAAGATGGGATAAACGGTTTCCTCGTTCCGACCCACTCTCCTGAGTCAATAGCATCAGCACTGCGGAAGCTTATCGACGACTCTGAGCTTCGCCGGAGAATGGGCGAGGAGTCGAGGAAGATAGCCGAAAGAGACTACGACGTGGAGAAGGTGGCGGCCACCCATCTGAAGATATATGAGTTCCTGCTCAATCATTGATGCCTTCTGTATCGTCGGCTTCTCTTGAGATAAAGCATAAAAAAATCCCGCATCTTCGCGAAGATGCGGGATTTTTTAGATTTGGGCTTGCCTTACTCGGCTTTGCCTTCAGAGCCGAGAACGTTGAGGATTTTGTGCTTGTAAAGCTTCTCCATTTCGTCGCGGGCCGGACCGAGATATTTGCGGGGGTCGAACTCTCCGGGCTTGGTGGCGAGCACCTTGCGCACGGCTGCTGTCATGGCCAGACGGCTGTCGGAGTCGATGTTGATCTTGCATACGTCCATCTTGGCTGCCTTGCGGAGCTCCTCTTCGGGGATGCCGATTGCGTCAGGAAGCTTGCCGCCGTATTCGTTGATCATGTCGACATACTCCTGGGGAACGGAAGATGATCCGTGGAGCACGATGGGGAAGTCGGGAAGTTTTGCCTCCACGGCTTCGAGAACGTCGAATGCCAACGGCGGGGGGACGAGACGACCGGTCTTGGGGTCGCGGGTGCACTGCTCGGGGGTGAACTTGTAAGCGCCGTGAGATGTGCCTATCGAGATTGCAAGGCTGTCGCAGCCCGTGCGGCCTACGAAGTCGATCACCTCCTCGGGGTCGGTGTAGGTGTGGTGGTCGGAGCTTACTTCGTCTTCAACGCCTGCAAGCACGCCGAGCTCTCCCTCTACGGTCACGTCATACTGATGTGCGTAGTCTACGACTTTCTTTGTCAGGGCCACGTTCTCCTCATAGGGAAGATGGCTGCCGTCGATCATGACAGATGAGAAACCATTGTCGATGCAGTCTTTGCAGAGCTCGAAGGAATCACCGTGGTCGAGGTGAAGCACGATTTGGGGCTTCGCCCAGCCGAGGGACTTAGCATACTCCACTGCTCCCTGTGCCATGTAGCGCAGAAGGATGGGGTTGGCGTAGTTGCGGGCGCCTTTCGACACCTGAAGGATAACCGGTGATTTGGTCTCGGCAGCGGCCTTGATGATGGCCTGGAGCTGCTCCATGTTGTTGAAATTGAATGCGGGGATGGCATAGCCGCCATGCACTGCCTTTGCAAACATCTCCTTTGTGTTTACAAGGCCAAGGGTTTTGTAATCTACCATGTTGTGTCTAAACTTTTATGCGCTGAGCGCAATTTGATGCAAAAATACAAAAAAGGATTGTTATACCAAAATCCTGCCCCATTTATTTAGTATTTTTTTCATTTCCCCGCCATTCTATTGTCTTTTGCCCAATTCTTATGAGGGGAAATTTGCAGATTTCGGGGGAGTTGGCTAATTTTGCATTTGATTACGGGTCGTCGGTTCCTTATTTTCCCACTTAGGAATCCCATTATGCCCGAAGCAGACGCGCTATGAAGATATTTGCATCAAACGTTATACGAGAAATAGACAACGCTACCTGCGAAGCCCAAAACCTTAATTCCATCGACCTTATGGAGAGGGCTGCGGGGGCAGTCAGTTGTGAGATTATATCCAGGTTCCTTCCAGGCCAACGAATCGTGGTCGTGGCAGGACCGGGCAACAATGGCGGCGACGCACTTGCCGTTGCCCGTATCCTTTTCGAGCAGGGCTACAGAAAGGTAGAGGTGTTCCTTTTCAATGTCTTCGGCAAGCTCAGCCATGACTGCGACGAGGAACGCAAGAAGCTTATCACTATGGACGGAATCGACTTCACAGAGGTGAAACGCGATTTCTCCCCTCCATATCTCGGGGAGAATGATGTCGTGGTCGACGGCCTCTTTGGTTCCGGACTTCGCCAGCCCTTGCAGGGAGGTTTCGTCATGCTCGCCAGATATATCAATGATTCCGGGGCTTACGTAGTGTCGATCGACCTCCCTTCCGGACTCTTCGGAGAATGGAACGAGAACGTGAGCCATCGCGACATGATTCATGCCGACCTCACTCTGACTTTCCAGACTCCCCGGCTCTCATTCTTCTTCGCTGAAAATGCCGACATTATCGGAGAGTGGAAACTGCTCGACATCGACCTCGATGCCGAAAAAATGAAAGAACTCTCCACGGATTTCATGCTCGTGGAAGCGGGAAGCGTGAGGCCCCTTCTTAAGCCACGACCTAAATTCTCGGGAAAACGCAACTACGGTTCGGTCTTGATGATGGCCGGAAGCATCGGCATGATGGGGGCCGCTGTAATGTCTGCACGTTCCTGTCTCAGGTCGGGGGCCGGACTCGTGACAGTCCACAGTGCGAAAGTCGGGATGCCGGTGCTCCAGACGGCTGTGCCCGAGGCTATGTTCGAGCCCGACAGAAACGAAAATTGCATTTCCGACATGACAATCCATCATAGCCACCAGGCTGTGGCGATCGGCCCGGGCATCGGCACTCAAGACCGCACGATTGATGCTCTTGAAAGCCTCCTTAAGAATTGCAAGTCGCCGCTCGTGCTCGATGCCGACGCCCTGAATTGCATTGCCAAGCGTCCTTCCCTGCTCGAAATTCTACCGGCTCATACAGTCATAACCCCCCACATAGGGGAATTCGACCGCCTCTTCGGCGAGCATCCAAACTCCGAAGAACGCCTGAAAAAGGCTATCGACATGGCTAAGTACTACAACATAATTATCGTGCTCAAAGGCCATTATACAGCCACGGTGCGCCCCACCGGAAGAGTCTATTTCAATTCCACAGGAAATCCGGGCATGGCCACGGCCGGAGCAGGCGACGTGCTGACAGGCGTGATAGCCGCTTTCCTCGCCCAGGGATACCGTCCGGAGCATGCCGCCACTATCGGGGTATTCGTCCATGGAGTGGCCGGAGATATGGCGGCTGCCGAGAATGGGGAATACGGACTCATGGCCGGCGACATCGCCGACTATTGCGGAAAGGCCATCAAGGCTATTATCAACCGTGAAAGAGTCTGACCTCACGAATAAATAAATTAAGGCAGCTGATCCAGACGGCTTGCCATAAAAGATAAAGAGACATATGAATCACATCATAAGAAAAATTGCCGGAATACTGATGCTTTCGGCGCTTGCCCTCCCTACGGAGGCCCAGCAGACTAAAATACTGACCGCCGACAAGCACAATGAATACGGCTTGATTTACTCCCTCCCCAAAACTGCCTTCGACGTGAAAGTGACGGCCATTAGGGAGGTCCGTGAGGCCGGTCCCTACTATCAGTATGCAAAAAAATTCATGGGTACGGATCAGGTCGTGAAGGAGAATGCCGAGGTTTGGACGATTAAGTCGGTGGAATTGAGGCCATATGGAGTGTCTAACCCCGACTCAAGATACCTCATGCAGTTTAAGCCGGGAGCGTTGGGATATATCGGCGTGGCGGAAGACGGAATGCTTCTGTCGATCAATACCGAGCCGGAGGAACCCGCTTCCGAGGCCGAAGGCGAAGAAGCACCCATCGAGGGGGAGATATTGGCCGACAGGGAGTATCTCCAATATGTGGATGAGGATTTCATAGCATCGCAGTCGAAGGCCAAACAGGCGCAGATGCTTGCCGAAAGCCTTATGGAGATACGCGACGCCAAAATCTCGCTTACGAGAGGCACCGCCGAGACGATGCCCACCGACGGAAAGCAGCTTGAGCTTATGCTCAATTCCCTGCGCCATCAGGAAGCCGCTGTCTCTGCGGCCTTCATCGGTAACGTGACGAAAGAGACCGTGGTTCGCCACTTTACGTTCCTCCCCGAGGAGGATGGACGCACCATCCTTTTCCGCATGAGCGACTTCGCCGGATTCGTGGATGCCGATGACTATTCAGGTGAGCCGGTCTATGTTAATGTAGAGGTGACAAACCGAGGCGAACTTCCCTCCGATTCCAAGGGGGAGGCGAAAAAAATGCCTAAGGACGGCGTGGCTTACTGTGTGCCCGGTGCTGCCGAGATTTCCCTCTCCTTAAAGGGGAAGAATCTTTTTGAGAAGGAATATGAGGTGGCACAATTCGGAGTGGTGTTCGGATTGAATCCGTCGTTGTTTTCCGACAAGAAGAAGCCTTCCTATGCCCGCTTTGACGCCGCCACCGGTGCTTTGCTGGAAATAGGGGAAACGAAGGAGGAGCAGTGAGCCCGGCATATCCACAAGACCTTTTTCAGGCCGCTCCGCAGGCCATGACTCTCTTGCAGTTCACCACTGCGATAGGGAATGCCGTCAGGATGTCGCCCTCTCTTCAGGGGGCCTGGGTCGTGGCGGAGTTGAGCGATGTCCGCGTCAATGGCGGCCATTGCTATATGGAGCTGATTGAAAAGAGTGCTTCGGGGCAGACCGTGGCAAAGCTGCGGGCCACGATATGGCAGTCGCGGTTTCAGTATATCCGCCAGAAGTTTTATTCCGCTACGGGTCGCGACGTGATGACCGGGATGAAGGTGATGCTCTATGGAGCTGCCACCCATCATACCCTCTATGGATTGTCGTTTACGGTCAATGACATCGACCCGTCGTACACTCTCGGCGACATGGAGCGTCTCCGAAGGGAAATCCTCGAACGTCTGCATCGCGAAGGCATTCTCGAAAGAAACAAGACGCTGAAGATGCCCGTCGCTCCTCAAAGGATAGCGGTCATATCAGCCGAAGGAGCGGCCGGCTATGGCGATTTCATCAACCAGCTTGGCGGGAATGCCGATGGTTTCGTGTTCTACCCCCATCTTTTTCATGCCGTGATGCAGGGGGAGAGGACGGCAGGATCCGTCATGGCTGCCCTGGAGTTTATCGAGCAGACAATCGACCTTTGGGATTGTGTCGCAATCGTCAGGGGAGGAGGAGCCACGACCGATCTCAATGGCTTCGACGATTATGCACTCGCCCGCGCAGTGGCCCTGTTCCCGCTTCCGGTGGTTGTCGGCATTGGCCATGAGCGCGACCGCACGGTGCTTGATGAGATAGCCCACACGCGAATGAAGACCCCGACTGCCGTGGCGTCATTTTTCATCGATACCCTACGGGCGGCCTCCGACAGGGTAGCGGGTATGGTGGATTGGATTGCGCGCTACAGCATCGACCGCATTCAAGGCGAGCAGCGGCGGATTTCCAACTGCGAGGCAATGCTCCCGGCTCTTTTGGAGGCGCGGTTGTCCTCTGCCAGGGCATTGCTCGAACGGGAGATGACGAGAATCCCTGTTCTCGTGCAGTCGAGGCTGTCTCATGAGTCGGTCCGTCTTGACAACCTGTCGCGTTTCGTAGCTACGCTTGCTGAGACAAGATCCTCTCAGGCATCAAGAAACCTCGATGCATTGAAAGAGAAAATATCAATGGCTGCGGATGCTGCCGTAAAGAAGGAGACTGTCAGACTGAGCAACCTTTCGGATATGGTTGGGGTGTTAAGTCCATCCAATACGTTGCGCCGTGGCTATTCCATAACCAGGGTCGACGGTAAGGCTGTCTCCGACGCATCCAACTTGAAACCAGGGCAGACGATAGAGACCCAGCTTGATAAAGGCAAGATTATTTCAGTCGTAAAATAAAGAATTCTTTTGTCTCTGTCAGGTCTCAACGTATATCGCCGACAAAAATAATAATTTATGCGTGTGGAGATCAAACACGCTTCTAAAATAAAACTCAAAAGATGGATAAAGAAATGACCTACGGCAAGGCCGTAGCCGAACTTGAAGCGATAGTGGCTAAGATGCAGGCTGACAATTGCGACATCGACAGCCTTGCCGGCTACACCTCACGTGCCCTCGAATTGCTCAAATATTGCAAAGAAAAGCTTCATACTACCGATGAGGAGGTGAAACGCTGCCTCGAGGCCCTCAACTAATATTTCAAACTTGCCGCCAAGAAAGGCAATGCTGATGCAGAAAGAAATAAGATATGGCACAGACAGTCTGCCCTTCTGCATTTATAAACCGCTCCAACGGACTGTGGAGCACAAAAGAAATGATATCAGAAATTCTGTCAGAGCTGCGGTATGCCGCTCAATAATCATAACCACGGCACAAATGCCGATGGCACACCAAATGAGGATTATTGCATTTATTGCTATAAGGACGGCAAGTTTACGCAGGATCTGACGATGGAGCAGATGATTGGCCACTGCGCCAAGAGCCGAGATGCAGTTAACGCTATCATCGTCGAAGATCCGTTCCATATCAACGGCATTGCCGATTATCAGATTGTGGAATTTTCCCCGATAATGTTTGCTGATGAGTCATTGAAGTTAATCTTGTAAGTATGTGTGAGAAATTAATTAACGTATTGAATTATGAAGTATGTGGATGAAATTTTTAAGCCGGCTGATGGCGCAATGGGGTTCCATTGTAACGGAAGCCGGGTTCGGAAGTTCGCCTCAGAGTTTATGAGGCAATGCATTAATTAATTTATCACACATACTTAATGGTTCGTAATTATCTGTAAATCAAAATTATGACATGCACATCTGAATTTATTGAATCTATCTGTAAGGTGCTGTCTCCATTAGGCGAGGTGCGCAGTCGCAAGATGATGGGCGAGTATGTCATATATGTCAATGAGAAGTGCGTAATCACGGCTTGCGACAATATGGCATACATCAAGAAACTTACCTGTATCGCCGACATGATGGCCGATGCCGAGTGTGGCAGCCCTTATAATGGTGCAAAGGAAGCCTATATCCTTGACTTTGCGGATAACCGCAAGGCTCTTAGAAACTGTTTAAATTTGATTCAATAAAATTTTTATGGCAGCCAAATCAA
>ERZ778504.851-NODE-851-length-27330-cov-11.928213_pt1 | contig 27330 bp, 20 predicted proteins | sample MGYA00510046_ERZ778504 | MGnify/ENA primary metagenome ERZ778504 (study PRJEB29527, sample SAMN07138964) | mouse gut metagenome | material: feces | host: mouse | place: China:Nanjing | collected 2016-01-25 ...
TTGCTATTTTACTAATAATCAATAACTTAATTTCGTCGAACTGACGTTAAATTATCCCCCCCCCAGCCCCTTTTTCATGTTCATTTTTCCTTTCTGACCAGCGAATGGGTGGAAGTGGAATGAGTTCGTTGGCGAGCATGATGGGTGTGAGCCTGGACAACAGCGTAGACGCGATCAACGCGGGCATGTTTCCGGACGTAGTGCATTCAGTGCCGTTCATTTTCGGTCTGTTCGATCTGGAGGTTTCGACAATTGACGGAGAATTGTCCACGACCCTGCTGGACTACATGCTTGAGCACCAGCGGCGCGCCTGGTGGTCTTATGTCCTGGGCATCCCGGGCAAGGCCGCGGGCTGGTTGGTCTCCCTGTTCTCGGACGACGCTCCGGAGTGTGACGGTGTGCTGCGCATGGAGGACCACGCGAGGGCCATCGACCTCATATTCCACAAGGGGCGGGCTGCCGAGACGTACAACATCGGCGGGTTCAACGAGTGGAAGAACATCGACATCATAAGGGTGGTGATACGTACCGTGGACAGGCTCCTCGGCAATCCCGAGGGGCATTCGCTGGGCCTGATAACGTATGTGGCCGACCGCCTCGGGCACGACGCGCGCTACGCCATCGACAGCACGAAGCTGCAGAGGGAGCTTGGATGGGAGCCGTCACTGCAGTTCGAGGAGGGAATCGAGAAGACCGTCAGGTGGTACCTCGACAACCAGGAGTGGATGGACAAGGTCACCTCAGGGGAATACCAGAGGTATTACGATGAGATGTATAAGGGAAGATAAGACTGGCTGCTAATCATACTATCATCCGGCCTTGCCACGATTCACATTGGCAAGACCGGATGATTTTTTAATCACCGTCCACGTCTGAGATATTTCAGAAAATCCAGACTTGAAAACTACGGGAACCTTGATAATTACGCAAACAACTCCCGGAGAACCTTGAGGGAGTTTATATTCAGGGCGGAGTCGGTGTGGTACTCTATGTAGCGGAGGATTCCTTCGGCTATTTCGTTGCGGACGGGGCCGGAAAGGGGAATCAGCATTGACTCTGCGAAAGACTCTTTCATGAAGCGGCCCACTGTCGGACAGTGGTCTGAGACGAAGGGCATCAGGTCTTCCGTCTCGGGGCTGAAACCGAGAGTCACCGCAAATTCGAGCAGAAACCTTATGTGGAAATTGCTGAAATCCGAGTCTATGGCGTCCAGAAGCATTATGTTCTTTTCGCACCACTCATACAGGCCGTCTTCTACGGCACCCTCCTTTATTACACGGAACAGGACTTCGCTCATGAACATTGTCATGGAATTTTTGAAAAGATTGTTCCTGATGCCGTTCAGAGGGTATTTCGGAACGATGTTCTTTACCGTGTACATCTTTGAATACTTCGGAGGCTGAATGTCCGCCTCAAGAATGTTCAGCGGAAGGAACCGGCCCATTGAGGCCTTTTTCCCCAGGCCGCGTACAAGAAGTCCCCGCCGTCCGTACTCCCGGCTCAGGGTATGTATCACGGCGGAACTCTCCCCGCATTTGGTCACATGCAGCACTATTATATCCGTATTCGAATGCATCTGATACAGGGTGATGACTCCCCTACTTTGACGCGGCAGTCCGGCCGGCATTTGCGGCAAGCCACTCTGCCATGGCCCTCAGGGCTTTTCCGCGATGTGAAATCATATTCTTCTGCTCTTCCGTAATGTCAGCCAAGGTCTTGCCTGGATACTCATCCGGAATGAAGATGGGGTCGTAGCCGAAGCCGCCGTTTCCGGACTTGCCATTGGCAATGACTCCTTCGAGAGAACCTTCGAAAATATGTTTCTCTCCGTTCATTATCAAAGTGATGACGCTCTTGAAGCGCGCCCTGCGTGACACCGGCTTGACTTTAAGCCCAAGCGAAGATGCCATGCTCGCCTCGCCGCTTACCACTTCAAGCTCCCGGAGTACTTTGTCCATATTCTTATTGAAATCCTTGTCATCTCCGGCATATCTTGCCGTATAGACTCCCGGTGCACCTCTGAGGGCATCCACTTCCAGTCCGGTATCGTCAGCGAAACAATTGCTTCCGCTTTTGTCGTACAGATACTGGGCTTTCTGCAATGAGTTGGCCCTCAATGTCTTTCCTGTTTCAGGAATATCCTCCGATATCCCTACCTGCGCGGGGGTAACGAGCTCAAAGCCCTCGCCTAAAATTTCTGAAGCCTCACGCAGTTTGCCGCTGTTGCCCGTTGCAAAAACCAATTTCATAAAACTGCTTATTAAATATTACCGTTAATTCCGCCGCAAAGGTATATAATAAAACGCAACCGCCAAAACTTGGACCGGATTGCAAAAATATTTCGTACTTTTGCGGCATGTTATATGCAGGAGCACATGCCCCGGCGGGCAGGACATTAACAAACTGCATACCATTGTGCACACCGGCCCTAAGCAGGAGAGCACCCGTATTTCCGCACGACACTGAACACAACGTCCAGAAACAGAAAAATTTCCGACAGGATGAAAAAAGAAACATTGATAATCTTCGCGGCATTTGCCGTCACAGCGACCATTGCAGCAGAGCAGGCATCCGCACAGTCCAAGAACTTCAAGCTCGGCCAATGGACAGAAATCCACAACTCCGTAATCAAAGAGCTCAACCGCTCATATGTAGACTCGCTTCCCCTTGACAGGATAATGAGGGCGGGAATAGACGCAATGCTCGACGAGCTTGACCCGTATACCGTATATATTCCGGAAGAGGAAAACGAGAACCTGCAGATGATGCTATCCAACACATACGGCGGCATCGGTGCAATCATATACAAGAAAAAGGACGGGAACGTAATAATCAACGAACCTTATTATGGTTCTCCGGCACAGAAGAACGGCCTGAGCTGCGGTGACGAAATCCTCGAAATAGACTCCCTCCCGACAAAAGGTCTCGAGACCAAGGAAAGCAGCGACAAGATGAAAGGCAAACCGGGAACGACTGTCGTTTTCAAGGTCAGGAAAGTCCGCAGTGGTGACACATTGGACATCCCAGTCGTGAGGGAGCGCATACATTTCCCTGACATCGAATACTCAGGAATGCTCGATGACAGCACCGGTTATATTCTCCAGAGCGGTTTCACGGAAAACGTCTCTTCAGAGCTCAGGCAGAAATTCCTCGACCTCAAGAAGCAGGGCATGAAGCGCCTTGTGCTTGACCTGAGGGGCAACGGAGGAGGACTTATGAGCGAGGCCATCAATATTGTCTCACTTTTTGTTCCCAAAGGTTCGCTTGTCGTTTCCTCCAAAGGCAACACGGAAGATTCGAAAATGGAATACCGCACTACACAGGAGCCTATCGACACGGAGATTCCGATAATCGTGCTCATCGACTCGGCATCCGCTTCCTCATCCGAAATCGTGGCAGGAGCTCTTCAGGACATGGACAGGGCGACCATAATGGGAGTCAGGAGCTACGGCAAGGGGCTTGTGCAGTCCATAAGGCCGCTCGCATACAACGGACAGATGAAAGTTACCACCGCAAAATACTACACTCCGAGCGGACGATGCGTACAGGCGATAGATTATGCGCACCGCAACGATGACGGAAGCGTAGGCCATATACCGGACTCCCTGACCCGTGAGTTCCGAACCGCTTCAGGAAGAATAGTGCGTGACGGAGGCGGAATCACACCTGACGTAGCAATTGCTTCGCCGTCATACAGCAGGCTGGTCTATGCCCTTGTTCTGGGCGGAGTGCTCGACCAGTATGTAATTGACTTCGCGCGCCGCCATGAAAGCATCGCTCCGGCAGATGAATTCCATTTCAGCGATGAGGACTTCGAAGACTTCATAAGGTTTGCAAAGACACAGGAGTTCGATTACAGAAGCAGTGCAAAGACCCTCTACGACCAGATGAAGAAAGAGCTCGAGAAGGACGGTCTTGCTGAGGCAATGTCAGAAGAGCTGGAAGCTATGGGAAAAGCACTGGAAATGGACAAGGAAAAGTTCATAAGGCTTAAAAAGAACGAAATCATACCTTTCATTGAAGAGGAGATTGCAACAAGATACTGGTTCCAGGAGGCTGGAGTCAAAATCCGCCTCAGGTATGACAGGCAGCTGCGTAAAGCACTGGAGGAGCCTATGATAGCCATATAAAATGCACAAACATTATGGAAATGACTCCAAAAGAGGTGAAAAAGGCTGTTGCGCTCTTTGATTTTGACGGAGTGATATCAGACACTGAGAGCCAGTACAGCGCATTCTGGAACAGGCTGGGTGAGGGGGAACTCAGTACAGGAATTGAAGATTTCGGCCAGAAAATCAAAGGGCAGACACTCGTACAGATTTTTGACAAATACATTCCGGATGAAAATGACCGGAGACTCATTGAAAGGAAAATTGACGAGCTGGAACGGAGCATGACTTATGATTATATCAAAGGGGCCGACACTTTCCTCAAGGCTCTTAAAGAAGCCGGGATTCCGACGGCAATCGTAACCAGCTCGAATGCAAGAAAAATGGAGCAGGTACACAAGGCCAGGCCGGAGCTGAATGCACTTGTGGACCGCGTGCTCACAAGCGAGGATTTCACAAAGTCAAAACCGGACCCGGACTGCTTTCTGAAAGGCATGTCAGCGCTTGGCGGGACTCCTCTGACAACGGTAGTCTTCGAAGATTCGTTCCATGGCATAGCTGCAGGCAAGGCTTCCGGAGCATTTGTAATAGGCCTTGCGACCACCAATCCGCGTGAGTCTATTGAGCCTCTGTGTGATATGGTCATAGACGACTTCACCGGAATGACTCCGGAAATGCTTCAAGAGATTATACAAGAAAGGAAATGAGCCGCGACATCAGTCTTAGGACATACATAGAGACGGAAATCTTGCCGCTTTACGACAACTTCGACAAAGCCCACGGAAGAGATCATGCCCGCGCGGTCATGGAGCAGAGCCAGTCCCTGGCTGAGTATTACGATGTTGACCGGGACATGCTGTATGCGGCGGCCGCCTTCCATGACATCGGACTCAGCGAAGGACGTGAGCACCACCATCTGTCCTCCGGCAGGATGATAAGGGAAAACAGGAAGCTGAGGGAATGGTTCACGCAAGAACAGATTGAGACCATTGCCCAGGCGGCAGAAGACCATAGGGCATCTTCAGACCGCGAGCCACGCACGATTTACGGCAGGCTAATAGCCGAATCGGACCGTCTGATTGACCCGATGACCGTGCTCCGAAGATGCGTCCAATACGGTCTTGCCAATCATCCGGAACTCAACAAGGAAGACCAATGGGAAAGATGCGCATCTCACATCAAGTCCAAATATGGCGAAGGAGGCTATCTGAAGCTATGGATTCCGGAATCGCCCAATGCGCAGCGCCTGCAGACGCTCAGAGGAATCATAGCTGACGAAAAACGCCTGCGGGAAATATTCGACAGCCTATACGAGACTGAAATCTGACAATCAAGACACCACCGGTATCATGGATAACAAATACAAATCCATGATACCGGTGACGATATAAAGACAATAGTATTCCGTCTATCTGACAGTGAACACGACCGGCTCACCCGAAGCAGAGTCACCGGCTATCCAGAGCCTGAAATCTCCAGGTTCAACGACATGTTCCATTTCAGCATTCCAGAACGCCAGCTCAGATACAGGCAGTTCAAATCCGACGGCACGCGATTCCCCGGGGGCAAGAGTCACCCTTTCGAAACGTCTGAGTTCCTTTACCGGACGCACCACGCTGCCTACAATATCCTGTACATAAAGCTGCACGACTTCCGTTGCAGTCATGTCTCCGGTATTCTCAAGCCTGACCGACGCACGCAGAATCCCGTCACGTTCCAAAGAAAACGACTCCAGTTCCGGCTTTCCGTATGAGAAAGACGCATAAGACAGCCCGTAGCCGAACGGGAAAAGCGGACCGTAACCCGTATCGAGATAATATGACGTGCATCCGAGGGATGTCTGACCAGCCCCTACAGGAATATCGGCCAGAAGCGTCTCTGTGCCGTTGCACGGACGGCCGGTATTGTTATGGTTATAATAAAACGGCGCCTGTCCGGCATGGCGGAGCATTGTCATCGGAAGTTTTCCCGAAGGTGATGCCTTTCCGCTTATAAGGTCAGCAAGCGCAGGCCCGCCCATAGTGCCAGGATGGAACGCATAGAGCATGGCATCGCAATTCTCGAGATCACGTTCTATGGTCAGAGGTCTTCCGGCCATCACCACGGCCACAACAGGTTTCCCGCTCTCATGCACCGCCCTCAGCAACTCGCTCTGGCTTCCCTGCATACAAAGATCCGAGAGAGAATGCGCCTCACCGGACAGGATTGCCTCCTCTCCGACAAACACGATTGCAGCATCGGCTTTGGCAGCAGCAGCCCGCACACGCGCGAATGAAGATTTGTCCGTGTCACGGCTGTATTCCAGTCCCGGCTCCCAGATTACGTCATACCGGCTCCTCAAAGCGGCAAGCGGAGTCACAACATGCTCTTTCTGCCCATCGAAAGCCCATGTGCCCATCTGCTCATATGGAGCATCCGCCAATGGCCCCGTCACAAGCACTGTCCCGGCATTGTCCAAAGGAAGGACACTCCCTTCATTCTTAAGGAGCACCGCTGATTCAAGGGCACACTGATATGCAGCCTCAAGGTGCTCTGGAGCGTAATCCGCCGCAGCCGAGGCCTCAACGTCAACATAAGGACTGTCGAACAGGCCCAACTCAAACTTCAATTTCAGGATATTGCGCACTGCACGGTCTATATCATCCTCATTTACACGTCCATCAGCGACAAGCTTCTCCATGTGAGATATGAAGCCGAAAGACATCATGTCCATATCCACACCGGCATTGAGAGCCTGCTCTGCTGAATGCTCCAAATCACGCGAGAAGCCATGTGCAATCATTTCTCCGGCCGAATTCCAGTCGGTCACGACCATTCCTTCCCAGCCCCACTCGTCACGCAGGATGTCCTTCAGAAGCCATCTGTTTCCGGTAGAAGGTACACCGTCTATCTCATTGAAAGACGTCATCAGGGTAGCGGCTCCCGCATCCGCACATGCCTTGAACGGAGGCAGATACGTATTCCTAAGCGAACGTTCGGAAATCATTGTGGAATTGTAGTCACGTCCGCCCTCAGCTGCGCCATATCCGGCAAAATGCTTTATGCAAGCTGCAATTGAAGAACGGCTGCACAGGCTGTCCCCCTGATATCCGCGCACCATCGCCTCTCCCATCAGTGAAGCAAGATACGGGTCTTCTCCCGAGCCTTCAGCGACACGTCCCCATCTTGGGTCACGCGCAACGTCAAGCATCGGTGAGAATGTCCATCTGATGCCGCTTGCAGAAGCCTCGACGGCAGCCACTCGCGCTCCCCTTTCGACAATGGCAGGGTCAAATGTGGCCGCCTGCCCCAAAGGTATCGGGAGTATGGTCCTGAATCCATGTATCACGTCACGGGAAACCAGAAGCGGAATGCCCAGGCGGCTTTGTTCAACAGCCGCTTTCTGGACTGCATTTATCTCCACCGGATCAACGCAATTCAATATTGAACCCACTTCGCCCTTGGCGGCCATATCCATAAGCCCGTAGCCTCCAGAGACCTGGTTCATCTGCCCTATCTTCTCACGCAGGGTCATCCTGGCAAGAAGTTCATCAGCCTTTTTCCCGGCATCGGCATCGCGGCCACCTGACGGGCCGGAGCATGAAACGGTGCAAAATGCAGCCGCACAGCAGGCCAAAGCGATATTCCTCATATAAGTCTTCATCTTCCTTCTCATTTTTTCTGGAACACGCGCACATAATCCACTTCCATCTCGGCAAAGCCGTCCTTGAGCGCAGTAACCTGGCCTATGTCCCATATTCCGGGGAAGTTGCCTCCGACAGCAAGGTTCAGCAAAATGAAATTCTCTTTGCGGAACTCATTGTCGCCGAAATCCACAATCTTCATCTCGAAATAAGGCTGCGCATCCGGATAAGTCTCAAGATCTATATACATGCGTATATAATCTTGGTCCCAGATGCAGGTAAAAGTATGGAACTTGCCGTCCTGGACAGAATAGCTGTTCGTAATGTCATGGGCGTAATACTGGTGGCCGGGAACTCCCCAATGGCAGGCCCCGTTCAGGAATTTCTCCTGGGTGCCGGCCTTGATGCCGTTCGCATGCCCCATCTCCAGGATGTCCGTCTCGCCGCAATTTGGCCAAGGATTGGTCCGGATGTCATTTCCCATCATCCAGAACGCAGGCCACAGGCCGTTAGCTGTCTTGGGAAGCTTTATCGAAGCCACGACATATCCATAGAGGAACTTGACCTTGTCAAGAGTAATCAGACGTGCGGAAGTCACAGGAGCACCCTTGTAGTTCTCCCGCCTTGCTGTTATCACCAGTTTTCCGTCCCTCACGTCCACATTCTCAGTCCTGTCAGTATAATACTGAAGTTCGGAATTTCCCCAGCCGCCGGCCCCTGTCTCGGCAGTCCAGTTGTCCTCATTGAGCGATTTCCCGTCAAATTCATCGCTCCATATCAGCCTGTATCCCTCAGGGACAAACATCTGCGGACCGTCACTGCTTGGAGTCTGGGTAATCTTCAGCTCTTTGCGGGAATTTCCGTAGCGGAATGTGACAGTTGCGGTCCTCTCTTCAGCAGACATGTTCTTGCCGACCTTGACCTTAACGGACGTCTCCCCGGCAATACCCCCGCCCGGAAAAATGGCGCACCATGAGGCATCTGCCACGGAAGCGCCCCATTCGCAGTCGGAAGTTACCTCAATGACAGCCTCACCTTCCTCATAACCGAGCACGAGCTCAGAGGGAGACACGGAAAGTGAACCTTCGGCGGCCGGAGCATCTTCCGGGACCGAACATGCGCAGCACAGCAACAGTGCTGCAGATATAATAGAAAGCATTCTCATCAGTTTGACTATATAATCAGGACCGGGCTTTCCTCACAGGTGCCCGGTCCGTTCTCACATACCGTTATTCCTGGTGTTCCTGGAAAATTATGTCCTTTATCGTTATCTCAGTTCCGGCCGCATTTCCTCCGAAATCGAAGAAAAGATTGATTTTGTCCATGTCTATTCCGTCCATTGACGGCACTTTATAGACATAGTCCTCATATGCGGACAGGCGGTGTTTGTCAGCAAAATAGAAAGTATTGTCATCACCTTCAAGCACAAGCTTTACCGTAACGCCAGGATGGTCGGAAGAAGAGTTGAGCACACAATAGAAGTCGTATTTCTTGCCTGCGCTCGAACTCATGTCAGTCTTGAAAGCCATCTGAGCCTGCCACTGCTCCCCAGTGGCCTCCGGCAGAACCACAGTGTATGAATTGCCGTCCTGCTTCAGTTCCGGATTGTCAATCTGTGCCCACCCCGGCGCATAGAACCAGAACATATCAAGCACATTCATGGACAGCCACATATTGGCAGGCGACAGCGGATCATAAATGGTAGGGTCATCCGGAACCGGAGGCACCTCGCCCTTGCTCTCGCGGAAGATTATATCTTTCACGACAACCGTCGAGCCGCCCTGTCCGCCTCCGAAATCGAAAACAAGCTTGAGATTCTCGCTGTCAACCCCTTCTGCGGCAATAATCTTCACCTCAAAATCCTCATATGCCTTGAGCGCATAACGTTTGTCAATGATTATCGCAGCATCGTCAGTCATGTCGCAGAGCTTAACCGTAACTCCGGCATGGTCGGCAGTAGCACTGAGGACACAATAAAAGTCATATGTCTTCTCCGAGCTTGAAGCTATCCCTGTGTTCTGGAAGAAGAACTGGCCCTGCCACTGCTGGCCTCCGATTCCTTCCGGAAGCACGAACTCATGGTGATTGCCGTCTGAAGTGACAGTGCATGGGGCAATCTCTCCCCAATCATTGTCAGCAAACCAGAAATGGTGGTCATCGGTAACGGCACCCAGCCACAGATTGTCAGGAGAGTTCGGGTCAAATACCGGCCCGACAGGGTCATCAGGCTTCACGCTTCCCTCAACAACGAACTGATATTTCCATGCTATTCCTCCGCCTCCGTTCTCCGTAGGGGCATCCATAACGAAAGTCACCTGCTTGGCGGTCTGTTCCTTTACAAGGTAGCGCGGATTGTCCAATGCGGTCATATGAGGAATATAGGAAAGATTCCTGCCCTCAGGAAGCACGAGATAGACCTCCTCCACACCGGCGTCATTCCAATTGTTCTCAAAAGAATATGTGTCAGTGAACTCTTCCGCAGGAACCTGATAGTCATCGGAACCTTCCTTGTATTCCGGCTTGTATCCGGAGCCGGCATTCACGAAAACGGTTCCGCCCTCGCCAGGGTTCCATGTGAAATTACCGTCAGCACTGAAGGTAAGCCTGTCGTCATACAATCCCAGTCCGTCCTTGTCCCCGGCATTGGCGGAATACCACGAAGTCGGGTCGGAAGCATTGGGACCGCAGCCGAAATGCCCGTCAACCGTGCTGTTCCACTCCCATGTCTTTGACTGCGAACCGGAAAGCATGGTGATATATTTTGAAGGGTCGAACGGATTGCGCCAAGTGTTTTCAAGAGTGAACTTGACCACACGCGACCCTACGGAAACACCATGGGCGTTATAAGCCTTGACCTCAACGGAATGCTCTCCGGCATCACGGAAGCGAAGCATTGTGCCGCTGCCAGTATAGGCGTACTTCTTCTTTCCTGAAGCATCCGCATCATCGCCTACAATCCACATAGGCACCATCTCCTTGTTCTCAAGAGTCAAGGTGACGTAATTGGTTTCCTGGTCCACATCCACCTTGACCTTGAAGTCAGCGGCCTGGGGGACCTTGGCAGAGTCTATCTCAAGGTATTTCTGTGTACATCCGCACGCAAGGAGGGCCACAGCCAGAAACACCGGAATATTTTTAAATGCTCTCATGATTGTTCTTCTTATTCAAGAAGCCGTCAAAGGCTTCCCAATTAATAATTATTCTGGGTGAGGGTACCCTGTGCCGCATCTATCTCGCTCTGAGGTATCGGAAGCCATTTCTTGCTCTCGGACCATGAAGCCGTGCGGTAAGAGCCCTTGTCTGCGGCAGGAGTGAGCACGCGTGAGGCCAGTCCTGAACGGATAAGGTCCCAGTAGCGCTTTCCTTCTCCCATAAGCTCGACATGACGTTCCTGAAGGATGTTGTCAAGATTCGCGGCCACAGAACCGAGTCCGGCGCGTGAACGCACCTGGTCAAGATATCCCTGTGCTGTGCCTTTTCCAGAGCAGCCATGGACCGCGATAAGTTCCGCGGCATTGAGCAGAGTCTCGGCAAAACGGTAAAGGCGGACATTGTTGTTATAGTTCATGACGGCATCCGCAATCTGGCCGCTGTTGCCGTCAAGGCGCGGAAGAGTCTTTGCAAGGTAATTTCCGGTATCCTGGTAGCGGGCATCATATGTAGCCCCTTCGTCAGCAGGCCTGTAAACGGTTACTGCCTTGCGCAGGTCCCCCTCCTCGAACGCATCTGCTGCAGCCTGTGTCATCGGGAAAAAGCCCCAGCCTTCACCTCCGAACTTCGAGCTTCCGGTAATCTTAGGAATTCCGCAAAGGGTCGGGATTATGCTTCCTCCGGCCACAAGCGGAGCGCTCCATGAGCGGTATGCCCCGTCACTGAAATAGTTTATCTCGAAAATGGACTCCTCGCTCCATTCTCCGGCAGGCTCCCACATCTGCGCAAGCCCTGCGGCATCGACAAGGCCATACTGCCCTCCGGTTATGATTTCCTCCATATAGTCGAGGGCTTTCTGCATCCTGCCCTTGTCATTCTGATACATGACTATCTCGGCATAGAGCATGGCGGCCGCTGCATATGTGACACGTCCCACATCAGCCGTGCGCTTCATAGGAAGAGCCTTTGAATCTATCGCAGCCTCAAGTGACGCTACCATCGAGGCATAAACTTCATCCGCCGGAGACTGGTCACACAGATAAGGGTCCTCAAGATTGACCTCATAATAAGGGATGTTGCCCCACAATTTCCACATCTGGGTGTAATACCATGTACGGAGCACAGCGGCCTCCGCAAGAAATTCCGCTTTTCTCTCAGCGGAAATGTTCTTCACGCCGGGCATGTACTTGGCGACGCAGTTTGCCCTGTTTACTCCTGAGTAGCAGATTCCCCATACGCTTGTAGGCACATTGGTCGGATCGGCCGCATAATTGAACATGAGGTGGAAATGACGGTTGTCGTTCTCATTCGCGCCGCCAGGATAAATGTCATCCGCCATTACCTCATATATCATAGGTATCGGATTATACATGTCCAACCCCCAGTCAAACCACTGGAGAGGGTCATAGGCAGCTATCAGAGCCTCATAAATGCGGGCTTCGGAATTATAATATTCGTCAATGTATATCTTGTCATGCGACTGCACTGCAAGCCATTTCTCACCGCAAGAGTTCAGCAGCATCGACAGCAGCACCGCTGCAAAAATGTAATATATCTTTTTCATCGTTTATCTCTTTTGGGTAATCAGAAAGTGATGTTGGCTCCGAATTGGAATGTACGTGCCTGAGGATAGATTCCCCTATCGACATAGTCCGCGATTTCAGGGTCGAAACCGTCATACTTTGTCAGGGTGAGCAGATTCTCGGCAGCCACATAGAAACGGAGCTTCTTGACGAAAATCTTGTTCGTCCACTTTGACGGAAGAGTATATCCGAGAGTGATGTTTTTCAGACGGACATAGCTTGCGTCCTTGATATAAAGGTCGGAAACCCTCCAGTTCAGGTTCGGGTCAGTAACAGTGAAACGTGGAAGCTTGTCGGTAGAACCCTCTCCGGTCCAGCGTCCGAGCATCCACTTAGGCTGGTTTGCAGAAGAGATGTCTGTGCGGCGCGTACCGTCGAAAACGCTGTTTCCGGCGACTCCCTGCCATACCATCGAGAAGTCAAGCCCTTTCCAGTCAATGGAGGCATTGAAACCGTATGTCCAGTCAGGAGTACATTTTCCAAGCATCCTGCGGTCATCTGCATCAATTTCTCCGTTGCCGTTGTTGTCCTTGAAGCGTACGTCACCCGGAACCGCGTTAGGCTGGATCATTTTCGTATTGCCGTTTTCATCCGTATATGTGTATGAGCGCACCTCGTCCCAGTTCTGGAATATTCCGTCAGTCTGGTAGCCGTAGAAATAAGGGAACGGCATTCCGTTCTCACCGCGTATGATGACGCCGGCAGTGGAGAAAGATGCCCTGTCAAGGATTCCTGACTCGTTTCCGGCTGAGATGAGGGTATTCTTCATCCATGTAGCGTTGGCTCCCACCATGAGATGGAAATCGCCTATCGTATAGCGGTAATTGACATCAAGCTCAACTCCGGTATTGGACATGCGGCCAGCATTTCCCCAAGGCTTTGCCTCACCGAGATACGAAGGCACAGGCTTCTGGATGAGCATTCCCTCAGTAACCTTGCGGAACCAGTCTGCAGTGAACTGGAGCGAGTTGCCGAAGAACCCGAAATCAAGTCCGACATCAGTCTGATTGCTCTTTTCCCATTTGAGGTTAGGGTTCGGAGTAATCTGGGTCTTTACGCCGTTGATTATTTCCTCACTTGATGTGGCACCGCTTCCGAGCACATAATTGTTTCCTGAAGAGGTGAGGGCGGCAAAAGCAAAGTCACCGAGGCTCCTGTCGTTTCCGTTCTGTCCCCATGAGGCACGGAGCTTCAGATTAGAAAGCCACTGCGCCCTGCCTTCCATGAAAGGCTCATTCTTGATGTTCCATGCCACCGAGGCGGAAGGGAATATCGCAAAGCGGTTGTTGGCTCCGAAACGCGAAGAACCGTCACGGCGTACAGTAGCCTGCACCATATAGCGGTTGCCGAAGTCATATGACACGCGGGCAAAAAGAGAAGACAGGCGATAGTCGGCGTAAAGATAGCCAGAGCCGTCATTGTCCTTGCGCGTGCTTGTAGCGAAGTTCAGGTTGGCCTTTGAAGGGTCCTCTTCCGTAAGATACATCCTTGATGCGGAAATCGACCTTCCGCTTGAGGCATATGCCGTCTGGCCGGCCATGACAGTGAGGTTGTGCTTTTCCGCGAAAACCTTGTGATATGTCAGCACGTTCTCCACCTGCCAAACGAATCCGCGGTTCATCGTGCCGTGGACTGAAGAATAGCCCTGGCTGCGGTTCGAGTTCAGATAATAGTTAGGTGTCCATCCGTCGGTACCTCCGAAAGACAGGTCCACATTCACTGAAGAGCGGAAAGTAAGACCGTCATAAATCTGGAACTCCAGCTCCCCGCCGGCAACCAGGCGGTCATAATTGTTCTTGTCACCAGGCAGCGACAGGTCAGCCAGAGGGTTCACCATCTCATTGTATGCGGCACCAGGAATCGTGAACAGCCTTCCGTTCTTGTCGCGCAGGAGATTGAAGTCGCTCCAGTTCGGGTTAACCAGTTCTCCTGTGTCAGGGTCAACCTCATGCGCAGGAGGGTTCTTGGAATACATGTCTATCACGGCCTGCTCATCTGCAGGATCGACATATACGCCGAGAATCGGGGAGAGGGTTATCGCCGAGCCGAGAGGAGAACCGAACTCGGAGTTGGTCGAGATGCCCTTTGTGAATGTGCGGGAATAGGAAGCATTGACGCTGATTCCCATCTTGTTGAGCCACGTGCGGTCCTTTGTATTGTCAAAAATCGAATACCTGTCGTTGACGCGCACCGTGAAACGGTCATAGTTCGAGCGGTCATAGTTTCCGCCGATGATACCTTCCTGGGAGTACCAGCTTGCTGAAACGAAATACTGGTTCTTTCCGCTTGTTCCGCTGATTGAGAGCTGATGCGACTGCTGCGGGGCGTTGCGGTTGAACAATTCGCTCTGCCAGTCAGTGCCTTTTCCGAATGAATAAGGATCCGCATATACAGGAGCGTTCCCGTCATTGATTGCGGCCTCGTTCATCAGGACCGCATATTCGGTGGCATTCAGTACTTCCCTCTTGCGCCAAGGATTGGACAGGCCGTACTGGAAATCGTAGCTTACCGACACTTTGTCCTTCGAGCCTTTCTTTGTGGTCACGAGGATTACTCCGTTGGCTCCGCGCGTTCCATAGACAGCGCATGAGGCAGCGTCCTTGAGGATGTCGAGACGCTCAATGTCACTCGGGGCAAGATAGTCGATATTGTCAACCGGCATGCCGTCAACCACATAGATAGGGTTCGTGTCATTGATTGAGCCAAGGCCGCGGATGCTTATCTTGGACCCTGCTCCAGGCTGGCCTGATGCGGAGGTCACGTTCACTCCCGGAGTGAGACCCTTGAGGGCGTCATCCACGCGCACTGCGCTTACCTTGTCGAGCATCTCGCTTCCTACAGTAGAGATTGCGGCTGAGACTACAGCTTTCTTCTGCGTTCCATAACCGATTACCACCACGTCATTGAGCTGAAGGTCACTTTTCATGACAATGTCAATCAGCGTCCTTGACCCTACGGCCACACTCTGGGCCTGTGCTCCGATGTAATTGAATTCGAGAATAGTGTCCGGACCCGGTACGTCGATGACATAATGTCCGTCAAGATCCGTAGCGACACCTGTCACTGTTCCTTCGATCATGACGGATACGCCGATGAGCGGTTCACCGTCAGTGTCAGTCACCGAGCCTTGCACCCTGTGCTGAGCAAAGGAAGTTATGCTCCCCCCAACGCACAGAAGCAATGCCAGGACTGCTTCAAAACAAAATTTCTTCATCGCTTTTGGTTTTTAGTTGTTGTGTTTTGCACAAAATTATAAGTTCCGGCAAATACCTCAAACAGCATGTAAAGACAAAGTAAGTCAGATGAAGAATTATATAATTATAACATATTGGCCAACAATATATTAAACAAAATAAGAGACTTCAAAAAAGTAAGTTATCGTTCATAGGAACCTATCCCCATAAGCCTCTTTTCAAAGTCATCCCGCTCGAATCTGGAGCGTTTTTTCATCTTCAGGCGGTAATTGTAGATGGTCTGTACGGAGTACCTCAGAAGGACCGCGATTCTCGTGGAATCCGAGATGCCAAGGCGTATCAGGGCAAATATCCTAAGTTCCGTATTGAGCAGTGCATCCTTAGGCAGCACAATCCTATCCTCTTCCCGGAGGAGGCTGTTGAATTCCTCCACGAAATTCGGATACAGCTTCAAAAAGGCCGTGTCGAACATATTGTAGAAATTGTCAAGCTCCTGCTTCATCAGCTTCGACGAAGAAAGTTCCTTCTGCAGTTCGGCACCCATTCCGACAGTGAGCTTGCGCTTTATGTCCTGCTGGAAACCTATCATCTTGTCGATGTAGTCCGAGCACATGGTGAGGAAGAGCGCGATATACTCCTCCTTTATGCTGTTGGCTTCGGAAACCGCAACATTGAGTTCCGACAACTTGGCATTCATCGCCTTGAGTTCCTCATTTGCCAGGCTTATCTGCCTGTTCATCCTGTCAACCTCCTCAGCCTTGCGCCTCATGCGCCGGTATGTCCAATAGCTCCACGATGCGAACATAAGCAGAAGGACAGAGCAGACCCCGACTATTATCGTGAGCATCAGACGGATATGATTGACGGACTCTATCCTTTCATTATAGGATTTCTCTATCAGAGGCATAATCTGGGCAACCTGCCACGGACGGAGCTTGGCATTGTAGAATATGGCGTCATCCATGGAGGCAACTATATACCTGAACGCCCTTTCAAGGTCGGCCCTGTCCTCGAAAAGCTGGCGGGCCAGGCAGGCTATCGACGCGTTGTCCTTGGTAGCTGTCTTTATGTCTGCTATGGCGGAGCGGGTGTACCAGTGACGGAATGTCTCCCTTTCAAGCTTAAAGTCTATTATGGCCTGGTAATAGGCATGCTCGGCGTATTCATGCGACTCCTGCGGCAGACGCCCTATGGCAGCCATATTGACGGAATCGGCAAGAATATAGTCCTCTTCATCCAGGGCCTTCTTCATCAATATCGACATCCGCCTCAAATCGTCTTCCGGAAGCATTTCAAGAATCCTTGAGCAATACCAGTCCTGCCTGCTGCCGAACATCGCCGTCATCAGCGGATTCTTGGAATATTCACGGAAATCCCTGTAAAAGCGGTGCTGCACCATATAATAGTGAAGAAGCCCGTCATTGTCCATTGATGAAGTATCAATCTGCGACGAAAGCACCTCTCGAGCCTCCAGATACATCCCTGAAATGGTATATAGATGCCCCAGTTCCACAGACATTTCCGACTTGCGGCCCGAATCAGCCATTTTCTCGGCAAGGCTTATATTCTCGGTGAGATAGAAAAGCGCACTGTCAAACTGGAAAGACTGGTATTCGTCATAGAGCTTGCGGTTCATGTCATAGTGCAGATGGTCCGTGACAACCGCCATGTCATGCATCCTGTGCAGGAAGTCTATGCGCCTGAGCCTCTCATCCACATATTTGCAGCTGCCGTCCAGTTCATTGTCAAGGCAATGCAGGAGCTGCTCCAGTTCCTGTCCGTGAATATTGTGCCTCGCGTACAGCGGATTCACGAAAACGGCCGCAAGCGTCACCACAGCCGCAATATGCACAAAAAGAGTCCGGTCCAGTCTCATATCAGTATAAATTACAATAAGTCTTTCCTCATGCTGAACTCACAGCCGCAATACTGCTGGTTGTAGAATCCGTATTCATTTATGATTTGGAGCCTGCGCTCCTGAAGGCCTCCCTTGCGCCAGTTACGGTCCCACCAGATGACATCCGTGGAGATGTCCTGCCCGGCATCCCGGTCCGCCACGGAACATGCCTCCAAATCCGGCATCTGTGAATTGGCCTTCGCACAGGCCCATCTGCCGGCCCTGTCAATCTGTTCAAGGGACTTCCAGCGTGATGAGGCAAGTGTGGTCGCAATCACTTTGATTCCCCTCTCACGCGCATAAAGAGCGGTCCTGTAAAGACGCAGCCCGAAACACCTGAGGCATCTTCCGCCCCGCTCGGGCTCCCCTTCAAATCCGGCCATGGCCTCCAGCCACGCATCATGGTCATAGTCCGCATCAACGATTTCCAGGCCCAGGGCCTCGGCATATCGGGAGCACTCCTCCTTACGGATGAGATATTCCTCAGCGGGGTATATGTTGGGGTTGCAATAATAGATTACAGGTGTCACTCCATTATCAAGCAGACACTCTATGATTGCGCTTGAACAAGGTGCGCAACATGTATGCAACAGCACGGTGGACTCGCCCGAAGGCACTTCAAGTTTGCTTTTCATCTTGCAAATTTAGATGTTTTCCTCAGTCCGGACATCTTCTGAGGAAATATATTTAACTTTGCGGCCGTAAAAAACACAAAAAGGCGGGCAGGCCGCCGCAAGATACATTATAATGGGCATTATTCCAGACAGATATATCCGTGAACTGACCTCAAGCGTAAGGCAGAAATGGCCGATGTCAGGCAAGGCATCAGGCTTTCTGGCCGTCAGTCCGGTCATAGTGTTCCTGGCCATATATCTGCTATCCTCCATTGTGGCCGGAGACTTCTACAGGATTCCAATCTCTGCAGCGTTCCTTATCGCATCAATCTATTCCATGGCCATCTGCCGCGGGAAGACCCTTGAGGAAAGGATAACCGTATTCTCAGAAGGGGCCGGCAACAGGAATGTGCTGCTGATGATATGGATATTCATCCTTGCAGGGGCTTTCGCATCGACCGCAAAAGACATAGGCTCAATCGACGTCACTGTCAACCTTGCCATGAGAATACTCCCCGGGAGATTCCTCTACGCAGGCCTTTTCCTCGCCTCATGCTTCATCTCCATGTCCGTGGGGACAAGCGTAGGGACCATAGTGGCCCTTGTGCCTGTGGCCGCAGGAATAGCACATGAACTCTCGGGAGTGCAGGGAAGCCCGGAAACGTTCGCCGCTGCACAGGCAGGCGTGCCCTTCATAACCGCCATAATAGTCGGAGGAGCGTTCTTCGGCGACAATCTCTCATTCATTTCCGACACCACGATAGCAGCGACACGCACCCAGGGCTGCTCCATGGCGGACAAATTCAAGGTAAACCTGAGGATAACGGGACCGGCGGCCCTAATTGTAACCGTACTCTACGTGCTGCTCGGCTCTTCAGTTCCGGAAATGCCAAGGGCGGCAGAACCGGTAGAATGGGTCCTGGTCCTTCCATATGCAGCAGTGATAGCTCTCGCAATATCCGGAGTTGACGTGGCAGCCGTGCTGACAATAGGGACAGCCGCCAATGCTGTCATAGGCTTTGGCTCCGGAAAATTCAGCTGGACTCTCTGGCTCGAATCCATAGGGAGCGGGATAAGCGGCATGGCAGACCTCATAATAGTCACAATGCTCGCTGGCGGAATGCTCGAAGTGATACGTACAAACGGCGGGCTGGACTTCATAACCTCAGGCATGACACGCCGGGTCAAATCAAAGCGCGGGGCAGAGCTGAGCATAGCGGCCCTCGTCTCGGCAGCCAACCTTTGCACGGCCAACAACACGATAGCCATAATAACTACCGGACAGATTGCAAAGGACATCACAAGAAAATTCGCCCTCGACCCGCGCAAGACGGCAAGCATCCTTGACACGTTCTCGTGCCTTGTCCAGGGCCTGATTCCTTACGGGGCACAGCTTCTGATGGCTGCAGGACTGGCACATGTTTCCTCAATATCAATAATCGGGCACCTGTATTACCCGTTCACCATGGGCATCTTAGCTCTTGCCTCCATACTGCTCCGCCTTCCGAGGCGCTACTCATAGCAGTCCCACGCTGCCTGAATCAATCAGATTGTTCAGAAGCGCATACACGGTCAGTCCGGCTATGGTCTTTATTCCGGTCTTGCGCGTAATGTTCTTGCGGTGGGTTATGACGGTATGGATTGAAATATTATAATAGTCGGCAATCTCCTTGTTGAGCATTCCCTTGGCCACGCATACGAGAATCTCTTTCTCCCTGACGGAAAGGTCAGGACCCTCCGGCTCAGTGATTTCCTCACGCGAGGCTATCGCATCACGCAGTTTCTTCACAATTGCTACAGGAGCATCATATATGCTGATGGAATTGTCATATTGCCTGAGAGCCTCATCATCCTGGGACAAAGTGTTGAGAAGCACTACCGCAGCATCGGAATTGGCAGAAATGCGTCCGCGCGCAGAAGAACGGGAGGCATAGTCGAACACGACAGGATCAACTATTATGACATCCGCGTCCGTATTCTTCAGACGCGACTCCGAATCCCGTGAAAGGTCTGTCAATATCCCCTCCACACGGAACTCTCCGAGTTCTCCAAGGATAGTCCCGATACCCCTCGCAATAATACTGGAAGGCATTATGAGCAGAACTTTCTTCATTTTTCCTCCATTCTGTTGACCATAGGTATCAGCACACGGTCCTCTATGAGCGTATGCTTTTTCAAATCCTCCTCCAGACGGAAAATCCCGTACAGCACCTCATTGCGCAACACCATGTCGCAGGTGTCCGGAATATATTTCATGACTATATTCTTGAGGTCATTGAGAGTCTCGTCTATATTGCTGTGGTTTTCCTCAAACTTTTCTATCGAATAGCCTTGGGAAGTTTCTCCTGCCACCAAAGACCTCACGTATGGGAAGACAACCTTCTCCTCATATGCGAAATGCTTCTGCACCTGGGTCTTGTAATCACCGAAGAAACGTCCCACAATCTTCTGCTGCACAGGTTCGCAAGGCTCTGTCATGGCCTTGATATTGCTCTCAAGAGCAGGAAATTCCTTGTCAAGATAAAAAGAATGCGAATTATGCAGGTACTCCACAATGGCCAGAGGCTCGGCGCCGGAAAGCAGTTCTGATGACGGGACATAATCATCATAAGTATATGCATTGCATATCAGAAAGAACGAATCAAGATTAATTCCCTGCATCCGGCAGACATCACTTATTGTCCTTTCACCGAAGGCAAGCCCTATGTTCAGCCTTGAAAGCACACTCAGCAGCTTCCAGTTCATCCCTATCAGCTCCGCCAATTTCATGGAGCCTGAAAATTTTCCCGTACTCATATCATATTTGTTTTACACGCATTTTTTATGTTCCCCGGCCCTTAGACGGTTCTACGACATGAACAATGACGCGATACGGAAGGTGACAAATGCCGCAGCCCATGCAAGCGCAAGGGTATATACGGCTGTGATGACCGCCCATTTCCATCCTCCCGCCTCGCTCTTTATCGCCACGAATGTCGCTATACAAGGGAAGTAAAGCAGGATGAATACCATATATGCCAGCGCTCCGGCAGGAGTCACCGACCTAAGCAGAGCTTTCTGCAGGCGAGTCTCCCCATGGTCTTCAACAACGGCTTCAGTCCCCTCTTCGGAATACATCACACCGAGGGTGCTGACCACCAGCTCTTTCGCGCCGACTCCGGCAACTATGCCTACTCCCATTCTCCAGTCAAATCCCAAAGGCTCCAGCACAGGTTCCATTGCCTTGCCCACATAGCCTATGAACGAATGCTCCTGCTGCTCACGCACGCTTGAATACGCATCATGGTTCGGATAATAGCCAAGGAACCATATCACAACCGAGCAGACAAGTATGATTCCGCTCATCTTCTGAAGATACTGCTTTCCCTTCTCCCAAGTATGCCTGAACACGGATTTGGCCGTAGGAATCCTGTATGGGGGCAGTTCCATCACAAACGGAAGGTCATCCTCCTTTATAAAGCGTCCTATTATCATTGCGGCAAGCACTGCAAGCACAATTCCCAAAGCATACAGGCCAAGCAGGACCACCCCGGCGTGACGCGGAAAGAAAGCCCCTGCGATAAGGATATACACAGGCATGCGCCCGGCACAGGACATAAGCGGGATTATCAGTATGGTTATGAGCCTGCTCTTGCGGCTTTCAATCGTGCGCGTGGCCATTATGGCGGGCACATTGCAGCCAAAGCCCATTACCATCGGTATGAACGACTTGCCGTGCAGCCCCATCTTGTGCATCATCCGGTCCATGATGAACGCCGCACGTGCCATATATCCGGAATCTTCAAGCAATGAAATGAACAGGTACAGCAGGAGGATGTTAGGCAAAAATACAAGCACGCTTCCCACGCCGCCGATTATGCCGTCCGTCACAAGGTCCTTGAACCAGCTCTCGGGCATTACGGAAGACACAAAAGCGCTGATGTTCTCCACAAGCCATTCTATCCATCTCATCGGATATTCACCAAGCACGAAGGTTCCGTCAAAGACGAGATACAGCAGGAAGAAGAATATCGGGAATGCCAGCCACTTGCTTGTGACCACCGCATCTATCTTATCTGTCAGAGTGCGTCTTTTCTTTCTTGCGCGCCCGACCTCCAATGTCTCCGCAAGCGCACCCTGGATGAACGCGTACTTCGCGTCAACCATTGAAGATTCCAATGAAGAGCCGAGAATGTCCGATATCCTCTTCTGTTCCTCAAAACGTGCAGCGATTATCTCATCCCTTCCTGGAAGCCCCTCCACGACCGCCTCCGCTTCCTTGTCATTCTCAAGATACTTTATCGCCAGCCAGCGTGTCGAATATTTGTGGCGGATGTCCGGAATCCTCTGTACAAGGCGTTTTATGCGGTCTATGCTCTGCTCAATCTCCGCCCCATGGTTGATATGGATATGGCGGGCCAGACGCGGGTCGCTGTTCTCATATATCTGAATCACAGTGTCGAAAAGAGCTGAAATCCCCTCTCCGCTGCGGCTGACGGTAGGCACTACAGGCATTCCGAGAAGATAGCCGAGCTGGCGTATATCAAGCTTGTCACCACGTGAAACCAGTTCATCATACATGTTAAGAGCCATGACCACCCTCAGATTCATGTCAATAAGCTGGGTTGTAAGATACAGATTGCGCTGCAGATTGGACGCGTCAACCACATTCACGACAACATCGGGGCTTTCTTCGAGAAGATTCCTGCGCACATAAAGTTCCTCAGGGCTGTATGCAGACAAAGAATATGTGCCCGGCAGGTCCACCAGCAGGAACTTGTATCCGCCGTGCGAGAATGTCCCCTCCTTGGCATCGACAGTCACTCCGCTGTAATTGCCCACATGCTCATGGCTGCCGGAAGCCATATTGAACAATGAAGTTTTTCCGCAGTTCGGGTTTCCCACAAGGGCCACCTTTATTACCTTGCCGCGCTGATGGGCCAGGTCCGCCATGCGTCTCTGAAGGCACAGGTCATCACACTCCTCAGCCTCCAGCGCCTTAAGCCCTTGCAGTTCAGAATTCAGTCCGGAAATATCCTGGCCTGTAACTTTGGCTTCGGTCTCCCCTATCACCTCTATTTTCTCCGCCTCTTCCCTGCGCAAAGAAATCTTGTACCCTATTATCTCATACTCGATAGGGTCCTTCAGGGGCGCGTTCAGTATCACCTTGACACTGTTCCCCTTGACGAATCCCATCTCTATTATTCTTTTGCGGAAGCTGCCGTGGCCATATACTTTCACGACTACGCCGCGTTCTCCCGTTCTCAGTTCCGACAATTTCATAAGCTGTTCCCCTATTTCAAGACGGCAAAGATACATATTACCGCTCCAACTTCATTCAAACGGCACAACAAAACGGCACCCTCTCACGACATATTGCGAGAGAGGGTGCCGTCTGCTCCTCATTAATGATGACTCTTAAGGACTATCTGTTGAGGCTCTGGTCCACATATATCAGCTTGGAAGTGTCATATCCGCGTCTGCGGGCCTCAGCCAGCACTTTGCCAAGCACTGCTCCGTCCAGTTCCGGTGTCCTCGAAAGAATCCAGAGGTATCCCGGTGACGAGCTTCCAACAAGGGCCACGCTATAATCCTCATCTATCATAAGGACTCTGTAGTCACTATAAAAAAACATGAAGAAAGACACTCTCAGCCTTGCCGGCTCACCTGACGGGTCCGGCTGCCTGGCTTTCCCGTGAGCCGTCTTCATCTTGCCGTTGCGCCATCCGGAATTGATTACATCCACCTTTCCGTCATCACGCAGAAGATATTCCGCAGTGACATTGTCCATTCCCCTTTCGAACCTGTGGTCGTACCGGGCAATCTCATACCATGTGCCCAGATATGAGCTGAGCTCAAAAGAAGAAACCGTTGTCTTGTCATGCTCCACGTCAGGAGCGAAAATAAGCCCCGGAAACATTGCTGCAGCCAGGGCCAGAGGTATAAGTGTGCTGCTCATAAGTCACCTGCATTTAAATCATTACTAAACTAACCGGAACGCAGGCAACTCAAAAAGCATGCTATTATGCTATTTCAATGCGGTATGAAGCATTGAATCTTTCTCCGGACGCAAGGCTGTTCATCCAGTCCCTGTCCTTGAACTCGCCCTCAAAGCCGGCACGGTCGCAGCGTCCGAACCAAGGCTCTATGCAAACGAACGGTGCATTCTTGCCCGGAGGCGACCACAATCCGAGCACAGGAGCGTCAAACGTGACGGACAGCCACGGAGTCCCGTCTTCACAGAACATGGCGACCTTCTTCACCTGAGAGTCCTGAAGCACGAAAGTGTCTATGTCATCGAATGTGTCGGAATTGAGCTTGAGCCTGCCGTCCGAAAGCGGAAGAGGATATCTTTTCGTTGCATCAGCACAGCCCTTTCCGGCAAGGCCGACGCATTCCAGACCACCGCAGCGGTCAAAAGTGAAATATCCGCGGCCTTTCTCAAGCTTGCCGTAGTCCGGATAAAGGAAAGCCGGATGTGCGCCTATCTGGAAATGCATGTCCTTGTCAGCCGGATTGCCGACTTCCCATGACACCTCGATTCCGCTGCCTTCAAGACGGTATCCGATTTCGAGCGTGAAAGGATACGGATATGCCTTAAGGGTCTCTTCAGAGGATTCGAGCCTGAAGCGGATGCTGTCACCAGCCTTTGCCACAACTTGAAATTCCATGTCACGTGCAAAACCGTGCTGTCCCATAGTGTATTCTTTGCCGTCAACGCGGTATCTTGCCTCCCATACGCTTCCGACTATAGGGAAGAGCACAGGTGAGCGGCGGTTCCAATATTCCGGCTCGCCATGCCAGAGATATTCTGTCTTGCCTTTCCTGATGCTCCAGAGTTCTGCCCCGACCTCATTGATTTCAACTGTCAGGACACCGTTTGTCAATGTCTGCATATTACTTTCTGTTATAATTTAGTTTTTCACATGGACAGCTTCTTGTGCGAATGAGCTTCCACCACATTTATCACATAGTCTCCGAGCTTTTCACAGTCGCCTATGATGTCCATATAATTCACTCCCATCTGATAGTCATATTTCTGTTCATTGATATCATTGAGATTCATTTCCTTAAGCTGCGACCTGTAATTGTTTATCTCATTCTCTATATTGAGCGACTTGACTGTCTCAGTCTCGGGAACCTCGTCATTGAGCTGGCGCACCATCTGGTCAAGGGCCTTCATGCACAGCCCGAACATATGTCCGATATGCTTATACTGTCCTTCTGTGAAGTCTTCCTTTCCCTTATGCTTGCGGTCAAGGGTCCTCGCAAGGTTGAAGCAGCTGTCACATATGCTCTCAAGCTCCGAAATCTCCCTGAGCATTGAGCGTATAGTGTTCTTGCTTTCAGGGCTGAGACGTCCCTCGGAAACCTTGTTCAGATAGTTCGCAATCTCTATTTCCATGTTATCGCTTATGCCCTCATACTTCTCGACACGCGTATAAAGCTTGTTGAAGTCGTTTTCGTCCTTGAGCATAAGCAGCTCCGGGATGAAAGAGAACATCCTGCGGCATCTCTCTGCAAAAAGATTGATTTCTTTGCGGGCTTCGAAAAGAGACAGTTCGGCAGTGGAGAGCAGACCGCTGGAAATGAAGCGCAACCGGCCTTCCTCATCCTCAGCCTTCTGAGGTATGGCGCGGCTTACAATCCTCTCTATCGGCTTAACGAACCATATGAGAATCAGAACGTTGCACACATTGAAAGTCGTATGGAAGGCAGCAAGCACATAAGTCAGCCTTACTGAGACTGCCTCCACTTCCTCAGGAGTTGACGGTACAAACGTCTGGTCATATCCTATAATTTTGCAGACCATGTCCACGAAAGGGCGGAAAACAATGAGCACCCAGACTACCCCGAAAACATTGAAGAGCATATGAGCCAGGGCGGCCCGCCTTGCCTGCGTGCTCGCACTCATCGCAGCAATGTTCGAAGTGACGGTAGTGCCTATGTTCTCACCCATCACCAGCGCGATGCCATGATGGATAGGAAGCACACCGCTGGAGCACAGAATCATTGTAATCGCCATAATTGCGGCAGAAGACTGTACGCACATTGTAAGGACGCTTCCAAGCAGAAGGAAGAGCAAGGTGGAGCCGAATCCCCATCCCCCGCAAGATGCGAAGAAATCAATTATATCCTGGTTATGGGCAAGGTCCATTTCAAGAGCATTGGTCCTCAAAGTGCAAAGTCCAAGAAACATCAGCGAGAAGCCGAAAATGAATTCGCCCAGCGAGCGCGTAGAGTTCTTCTTAAGAAAAATGAGCACTATGGCAACCGCAAACAACGGAAACACCACTGTGCCCATATCAAACTGGAAACCGAATACAGACATTATCCACGCTGTGGCAGTCGTACCGATATTTGCTCCCATGATAACAGAAATAGCCTGCGCAAGTGAAAGAAGGCCGGCATTGACAAAGCTGACAGTAAGCACTGTAGTTGCAGTTGAAGACTGTACGGCCGCCGTCACGAATGCTCCGGTGAGCAGTCCAGTGAAACGGTTAGTCGTCATAGCGCCGAGAACACTGCGCAAATGGCCTCCGGTAAGCTTTTGGAGTGCCTCGCTCATCGTCTTCATTCCGTACATCAGAAGAGCAAGACATCCGAGAAGCTTCAGGAAAGTGAAAATAGTCATAGGGTTAATGTTCAAAATAGTATGCAAAAATAATCAAAGTACGCGAATACATAAGCATTTTCACCATTTTAGAATCACTTTTTCATCTCTCAGCACAAGAAATCCACATTCGCAAAGACTGATGCCACATCTTGCTTCCGCGGCATGCCACCAAAAACACATCCGCCCACTACTGATTATAAAACAATTACATCATACGTTGCAACTTATTATCCAATAATCGGCAAACCTATTTCAGGACAAGAAACAAGAAAAAAAAGGATGAACAAAAATTACTTTTTGATCACCCTCTTTTGGTGGAGATAGTCGGAGTCGAACCGACGACCCTCTGCTTGCAAAGCAGATGCTCTAGCCAACTGAGCTATACCCCCGTGAGTCTTAAATGCTGCGAACAACTTTTAAAGAACTTGTAGTCCTGAGCAGACTTGAACTGCTGACCCCTACATTATCAGTGTAGTGCTCTAACCAACTGAGCTACAGGACTGTATATTAAAAAGACCGGTGAAATACAAGCGGCAGTACCGCTCACTCGACACACTCACGAAA